>Ga0209698_10000156_pt1 | contig 71266 bp, 61 predicted proteins | sample LitLauG_LLR_2012_FD_187203 | JGI IMG/M metagenome (GOLD analysis project Ga0209698, IMG submission 187203) | Freshwater sediment microbial communities from Pennsylvania, USA - Little Laurel Run_MetaG_LLR_2012 (SPAdes) (version 2) | ecosystem: Environmental > Aquatic > Freshwater > Creek >... | reverse complement strand
GAGAGCGGTCCACAGTACCAGATGGTCGCGCTCGCGCAGCCCGTCGAAGGTCAGGGACAGCCCGCCCAACTGGTCTTCGCGGTACGGGTCGGCGCCGGCGACGTACAACACCAGGTCCGGCTGAAACATGGTTAGCGCCGCGCGGTAGCCGTTGCCCAGCCGGTGAATGTACTCGGCGTCGCCGATCCCGTCCGCCAGGTGAATGTCCAGGCTGGAAAGGGGCTTCACGCTCGGATAGTTGTTGAACTGGTGAATCGAGAGCGTGAACACCGACGGGTCGCCCGAGAAGATGGCGGCCGTTCCGTTGCCGTGGTGGACGTCGCAATCCACAACCATGGCGCGCTTGATGACCCCATCGCGCTGCAACCGCCGCACCGCGATGGCGATGTCGTTAATCGCGCAGAAGCCTTCGCCGTGTTCCGGGTAGGCGTGGTGAAACCCGCCGCCGGTGTTGAACCCTACGCCCGCCTGCATGGCCAGACGCCCTGCCAAAATGGTGCCGCCGGCCGCCAGCCAGAAGGCTTCCACCATCTGGCGCGAGTAGGGGATCTCCAGTTGCAGAATGTCGTGGTAGGAGAGCGTGCCGCTGCGCAGCTTGGCGACCCAGTCGCGGCTGTGTACCAGCAGCACGTCGTCGTCCGTGGCCGGTTCCGGAGTGGTGAAGTCGGCTGCTTCGGCGAAGCGAGTGCTCAACAGACGGTCGTGCAGCCACTTGTATTTCTTGGACGGGAAAACGTGTTCGCCCAGGTGCAGATCGTACTGCTCGTGATAGACCAACCGGTACGGGAGCATGGCCGTCAGGCCTCGGACTGCAAGGCCGTCACCACCGCAACATTGTAGATGTCTTCCGCCGAACAGCCTCTGGAAAGATCGTTGGCGGGCTTCGCCAGCCCCTGCATGAACGGTCCGATAGCCATGGCGCCGCCCAGCCGCTCCACCAGCTTGTAGCCGATATTGGCCGACTCCAGGCTGGGAAATACCAGCGCATTGGCACGGCCGGCCACTTTCGATCCCGGCGCCTTCGACTTGCCCACTACCGCCGACACCGCGGCGTCCGCCTGCAACTCGCCATCCACGTTCAATTCCGGCGCGCGCGCCTCCAGGATGCGCAGCGCCTCCACCACCTTGTCCACCTGCTTGCCCTTGCCGCTGCCCTTGGTGGAAAAGCTGAGCAGGGCCACGGCCGGCTCATCGTCGATCAGCACGCGCACGCTTTCGGCGGTGGCAATGGCGATGTCCGCCATCTGCATGGCGTTTGGCTCCACCACCACGGCGCAATCGGCAAAGGCCATCAGCCCGTTGTGACCGTGCGCCAGGTCCTGTAGCGCCATGATGAAGACGCTCGAGACCAGGCGCGCCCGCGGATGCGGCCCCACCGCGTGCAACGCGGCGCGCACGGTCTCCGCGGTGCTGTTGACCGCGCCGCCGACGCTGCCATCGGCGTCGCCCGCCCCCACCATCAGGGAGGCGAAGTACAGCGGCTTGCGCGCAATCGCCTGGGCCTCCACCTGGGTGAGGCCTTTGGCGCGCCGGCGTTCGTAATACAATGCGGCGTACCTGGAGATCGCCTGGGAATTCGCCGGGTCCAGGAAGGTGACACCAGCGGGAGGGTTGGCGGGCGGCGGCCCGATGAGCACCGGCTTCACCACGCCTTCACGCGCCAACCGGGTTGCGGCTTCCAGTACGCGCGGGTCCGTGCCTTCAGGGAACGCGATGGTCTTTTTCAGCTTGCGGGCTCGCGCAATGAGCCCCGACATGAAGAGTTTTGCCGATTCGGGAATAGCCGCCATTACGATGGAAAACTTGAGTCTAGCAGCATTAGTCGCCTAAAAATTTCCCAAACGCCCGCAGCCCCTTGACGTTGTCGCAGACCGCCTTGATGCCCGCTGTCAGGGGAATCGCCAGCAGCAAGCCGGGCGCATCCCAAAGGAAGCCCCACAGCATCAGCGAAAACGTGACCACCAGCGGGTTCAGATGCACCCGCGACCCGACGATCTTTGGGTACAGCAGGTTCATGGCAATCAGGTGCAGCATCCCCACCGTCACGACCACCAGCACGTAGACAGATACGGTATTGAGCGCAAGCGCGGCGAACAGCGGCGGCACCATGGCCAGCGGCAGGCCGATGTACGGGATCAGGCTCATGATGCCGCTCAACGGCCCCACCAGCAGCGGGAAAGGCACGTGCAGCATCCAGAACAGCGCCGAACTGACGATCGCCAGCAGCAAACCCAGCATGAAGTTGCCCACCACGAAGGCCCGCACCATGTCGGCAATGCCCTGCATGCTGCGCGCCGCGATCACACGGTCTTCGCCGTGAAAGAACTGCAGAAAACTCCGGTTAATGTGGTCGCGCCAGCTCAGCATGAAGTAGACGAGAAATGGAACGAACGACGCCATCAGCAGGATCTGGTAAAACGAGCTCAGCCGCGAGTAGATGTAGTCTCCGATGGCCGTGTTCTCCTCGTGAATCCGCACCTCAGGAATGGCGCCCGGAATCGGGAGGGCTCCTGGAATCGGCTGCTGTGGCGCGGCGCCGCCCTTCCGGCCCTTGCGGCCGGCCTGCTCCGCCTGCTGTTGTTGCTGCTGCTGGGCGCGGCGGCGCTCCTCTTCCTGACGCTGGCGGGCCGGCACCAGCACGCGGTAAGTCTGGTCTTCCATGGCGCCGATCTTTTGCTGAATGGCATCCACGATCTGGCCGATGCGTTCGCCGTATTTGGGCAGTTCATCGTACAGGCCGGCCAGTTGTGAGTAGGCCCCAAGACCAACGACATAGAGGAATGCCAAGGCAATGGCGCAGACCACGAAACTGGCCAGGCTGCGCGGAAAACGGAGCCGCATCAGCAGCGCCACAAATGGTTCCAGGATAAAAGCGATGGTGAGCGCCGCCAAAGATGTGATGAAGAAGACGCGCCCGAAGTAGAGTACCGCAATAATCACGCCCATCGCCAGGATGGACATGGCAAGATGCCGCGTTTCCCCCACGGCCTGGCTGGTTTTGGTCTCAGACTTGGTTATCAGCGCCACGGCGCAAAGACGACCCTTGTCTCGACTGTATCATGCCGCCAACCTATAATGAAATGGAATTGACGTCCCTGAAGCCGCGCATCCTCGCCTTGGATCTGGGTAAGAGACGTATCGGCCTGGCGATCAGCGATCCGCTGGGGATCACCGCGCAGGGACTCCCGAACCTGGTGCGGGGAAGAAAACGCGACGACCTGGACGCGCTCGACCAACTCCTCAAGGAGCGTGAAGTCGGCCTGATTCTGGTGGGCAATCCGATCAACATGGGCGGCGCCGAGGGCCGCCAATCCGGCTGGGTGCGCGAATTTGCCGCGGCTTTGGAGAAGCGCACGGGCCTGCCCATTCGACTCTGGGACGAACGCCTCACCACGGTCGAAGCCGGGCGTGTCCTGCGCGAAAGCGGCATCGGCATCGAAAAGCGGGCCGCGGCCATCGACCGGCTGTCGGCGGTGATCCTGCTGCAGAGCTACCTGGATTCCGGCAGGCACGCATTCCCGGCCGGAGAGGACTCGTGAAGGCCGTCCGGATCCTGATCGCGGCTGCCCTGACGCTCGGCGCCTTCACCGCGTACCGACTGCTCCGTCCGTACCAGGGATTCCAGGGCGAGGTTTTCGTCAATCTCCCCCACGGCACCAGCACATCGGACATGGCCGGACTCCTGGCGCAGGCCGGCGTGATTCGCAGCCCCGGCGACTTCCTGCTGGCCCGGCTCCTTTCCCAACGCCGCGTCCTGCAAGCCGGCGAGTACCGCTTCAACCACCGAGCCACTGCTGGCGAAGTGTTGGACCGGATTGCGCGCGGTGACATCTTCTACTTCGAACTGGTAGTGCCGGAAGGCAGGAACATGTTCGACATCGCGGCCTCTGTCGAGCAGCTGGGGATTTTCCCGGCCGGCCAGTTTCTGGCCGCCGCGCGCGATCCGCACCTGATCCGCGATCTGGACCCGCAGGCTCCCTCGCTCGAAGGCTACCTCTTCCCGGACACCTACAGGCTCAGCCGCCACACCACGCCGGAGGACCTTTGCCGCCTCATGACCGGCAGATTCCGCGAGGCCTGGCGCAGCCTGCAGCGCAACACCGATGTGCACCGAACCGTCACCATGGCGTCGCTGGTCGAAAAGGAGAGCAGGCTGCCGGCCGAGCGGCCCAAGATCGCCGCCGTTTTCGAGAATCGCCTGCGCATCGGCATGAAGCTCGACTGCGACCCCACCACCATCTACGCGGCGCTGTTGGACGGCCGGTATCGCGGCGCGATCCACCGCTCGGACCTGGACAACGAGAATCCGTACAATACGTACCGCCACGTGGGGCTTCCCCCGGGCCCGATCGCCAACCCCGGCCTGGCGGCCGTGCGCGCGGTGGACTCGCCCGAGCCTTCGGCGTGGCTCTACTTCGTGGCCCGGCCTGATGGTTCGGGCGCTCACGAATTCTCGAGCACGATCGCCGCCCACGAGACAGCCGTGGAGAGGTACCGCCGTGGCCACCGCTAGCAAGCCCGTCAAGCAACAATTGCGCGACTACCTGGCCGCGCAGCCGGTGGCCCGCATCACCGAGGCGGTGTGGAACGATCTGTTGCAGCGCCTGGCGCCCGTATCGGAGAGCTACCTGCGCGAGCTGCTGCGCGCCACGGGCCTGCCCTTCGATCAGCCTTACGCCGGCATCAGCCAGCATACTTTCGAAGAACTGGAGCAATCGCTGCGCGAAATGCAGCAGGTCTACGCCGAGGCGATGGAGGCCGGCGACCGCCCGCGCGCCCGTTACTGCCGGCGGCTGGTGATCGGAGCCAAAGACCGCGCCCGACACCGCGCCGCGGCAGCAAACACTCCACCCGAAAAGAAAGCCGAGAAGGAAGAAATGCGGCAATGGATGCTCGTCTGGCTGGAGAACCCCGGAGTCTTCGCGCCGTGGGTGGAGGCGCGGAAACGGCTCCTGGCAGTCGGGCGGGCAATCCTGCCTGCCGCCGGCCTTTAGCGGACCATCGCCAGGATGGTTATTGATAGCCCGCCGTTCGCACTCGCCTACACCAGGCCCAAGAACTTCGGCTCGTAGCCCGGGAACACACCCTTCACGGGCGTTCTCGTGTGACGCTCCACCAGTTCGCCCAGCACGTCGCGGAAGTCCGTGGTTAGCGCCAGGTCGCGGCCTTCGTAGAGCTGCTCTTTCTCCAGCCCCGGCCACTTGCCGTAAACCTTCCCGCCCTTCACCGCGCCCCCCATCACGAACATGCTGTTGGCGTGGCCGTGGTCCGTGCCGCGGGTGCCGTTTTCGTGCGCGGTGCGGCCGAATTCGGACATCGTCACCACAACCACGTCCTGCATTCGGTCGCCCATGTCCTGCCAGAAGGCCGCCAACGCCTGTCCGTATTCGCGCAGCAGGTTGGCAAGCTGGCCTTCGGACGCCCGCGTGCCAAGCTCGTTGACGTGGTGGTCCCAGCCGCCGATATCGGCGAACGCCATCTCCACTCCCACATCGGACTTGATCAGTTGCGCGATCTGCCGCAGGCTGTCGCCGAAACGGCCGCGCGGATACTCGGCGCCGGCAGCCGGCGAGTAGCGCTGGTTGCGAATGGTTTGCAGCATGGCGACGGCTTCAAACGTCTCCCGGCCGGTGGCACGCAGCACGGGATCCTTTGCGGCTCCGTACATCTGCTCGAACTGATGAGCGGCCTCGGCGTTGCTCACCCTAAACCCATCGATGCTCTGTAGCGCGATGGCCGGTTCGGCGCCCCGCATGGCCCGCGGCAGCACGGACCCCAGCGAAACGGCTCGCAGCGGCGAGACCTTGCCCGGCGCCTTGGAGAGCGCGCGGTTCATCCATCCGTCGCTGGTGGCCTTCCTTCCAGGCGTGCCCGATTCCATATAATCCTGCGCGTCGAAGTGAGAGCGCGTGGAGTCGGGCGAGCCAGCAGCGTCGACAATCGCCAGATGCCGCTGCTCGTAGAGCGGCTTCAACGGCGCGAGCGCGGGATGCAGCCCGAAGAAGCCATCCAGATCGATGGCGGCGTCCTCGCGCTTGTCACCAGCCGCGCTGGGCCGCGGCACGGCGATGGTCGGGCGCAGATCGTAGTACGCCTTTTCGCCGTGCGGCACCACCACATTCAGACCATCGGCGGCGCCCCGCTGAAAAATCGCTACCAGAATCTTTTTGCGCTGCCCGGGTGCGTCGGCCGCGTACAGAGCGCGCTGGAGCCAGGGGGGAGCGCTGCCCATACCCACCATCGCCAAAGCCGAATTACGAAGAAGAATGCGTCGAGTGGTCATGTCTGTCTCTAATGCTTCTGGAACTCCGGTGACCCCAGCTCAATTCCAGCCGCTGCCTTCCCTGCATTCACTTTCACGCCCGGCACGCGGTTGTCCGCAAGCTGCAGGGCGAAATTCATCCGCGCCAGCAGGCCGCCCGAGTTCAACCAATCCTGGCTCGAGTTGGAGTATCCGGTCGGCTCCTGCTTGCGATAGAGCGGCTGGCCCAGTTGCGCCACCTGGTTGACCAGCGGGAACGCGAAATCCACGTCACCGTTAAGCGCGCGCACCGCGCTCACCACCATCTCGAAGGGGCTTTTCATCTTGCAGCGATACGCGCCTTCCGACCAGAATTCCTTCGAGTTCAGCATGGTCTGCATCACCGCGCGCAGGTCGCCATCGGTTTTGACAAACGTCGCCGCCATGCGGTCCACCAGGCTGGCCGGCGGATCGTCGGCCACGAATCGCATGGCCAATTTCTTCGATAGGAAGTGCGCGGTCGAAGGGTGCCGGGCCACGATGTCCAACACTTTCTGGCCGTCGCTCTCCCCACCGCCGGCCGGGATCTTCACGCCGAGCACCACCTTCTGCCCGTCATCGTGCATGCGCGCGTTGAAGAAGAACGTTCCGCCGCGCTGCGGCTGGTTGATAGTCCAGCCGGTAAAGCATCGCGCGGCTTCGGTGACATCATTCTGAGTGTAGCCGCCGTCCACACCAAGCGTGTGGAGTTCCAACAACTCGCGCCCGTAGTTCTCGTTCAATCCGCGGCTGTTCTTCCGGCCCCGCACCTGCTGCGAATCGGGACCGGCCGACTGCCAGTTATCCAGGTAGAACAGCATCGCCGGGCTCCTAGCGGTGGCCTCCAGCAGATCGCGGAACTTGCCCAGCACGTGCGGGCGGATGGCGTCGCGCTCGTATTCGGTCACCAGGTAGCGGTCGGCGCCTTTGTCCAGATAGACGTTGAAGTGGTTGAACCAGAAATCGTCGAGCACCTCGATCAGTTGGTGATTGCTGTAGACGGCCCGCAGCACCTTGCCTTCCGTGAGGTCACGGGCCACCACCTGCTGCGGCCCGTTGGCCAGTTCGATGCGGCGGCGCAGATCCGGCGGCGCGATGGCGAACAGGCTCTGGCGTGCGCCCTGGGGCAGCGCCGCGAGCACGTCGTCCTGCTTGTCTCTCGGCAGTGCCTGGTATGCCGCCAGCCGCTGCTCCGGGGCGCCAGCGCGAAGCAAGCGTGCTTCTTGCGGCGTCAACAGGTCGGCCAGCGGCGGGGCGTCCGGGGCAGTGGCATTCGCGTCGCCGCCCTGCTTCCTTTCCGCCTTCGCCGCCAGTTTCTGAAGCATCAGCTTGCGGCCGGGGTCCTGCGGAAACGGGATCTGGCCCTGCACCATCTGCCGAACGATCTGCGGCGTCGGGTAGTTGAGCACCAACTCGCTGCCCGGCATGTTCAGCGTGTCGAGAGCCTTCAGTTTGGCCTCGACCTGTGGGTTCTCGGCGATGCGCTCCGGGTGCAGTTGCTGCTCCACCCATTTCTTGAGGCCCATCGCCTTGACCTCGGTGGCGTCCCCCGGCCGCGGCCCGAAGGTCAGGCGGTTGAGCGCCTGCTCGATCTTCCGGTCGTTGGAGAGCTGCTTGAAAAACTGGCGGGCCTGATCGGCGTTCTTCTTACTGGCCCAAGCCGAAATCCCGGGAAAGGCGGCAAGGCAGAGCGCCGATGCCAGCGCGAGGACGGCTCGGTTGCGCATCGGGTGATTCACTCTCTGTTACCATTAAACTCCCGCGGCGTCACCGAGTTGCGGTTTGGCTGTAAATGTGCGTAAACCAACCTGGTGTCGCAGGGCTTGGCCTGCGCATCGGCGTTATAGTTGAGCTATGATGCGCTTCCGTCAATATGCTCAGCTTCTGATTCTGTGCTGTTCGGCCATGGGCGCACAAACGGCGGGCGTTCCCACTGTGCAAGCCAACGGCAGCGCAACCATCACCGCCAAGCCCGATCAGGCGCAGCTCGACGTGGGAGTCGTCACCAACGGATCCAACGCTCAGGATGCGTCCCAGCAGAATGCCAGTCTGAGCACCGCCGTGCAAGCCGCATTGAGCAAAGTGCTGGGCGCCGCGGGCACGCTGCAAACCGTGAACTATTCCCTGTACCCGCGCTACAGCACGGCGATAGGCCAGCCTTCGGTCATCATTGGCTACACCGCCAGCAACACCGTACGTGTGGTCACCACGGATCTGTCGCAGATCGGTTTGTTGATTGACCAGGCCAACCTGGCAGGCGCGAACTCGGTAGGCGGCCTCTCCTTCGGGTTGCAGGACCCGGACCCGCTGGTGGAGCAGGCGCTGACTCAAGCCACCAAACAGGCGGCCGCGCATGCCGCCGCGATCGCGGCCGGCCTCGGCGGCAAACTGGGCGCCGTGCTGTCGGCGCAAGAAGGCTCCTCCTACACGCCGATTGTCGTGGGAATCGCCGGCGCGGGAACCGCGGCGACGACGCCCGTACAGACCGGCACCGTGACGGTTTACGCCACCGTCACCATTCAAGTAGCGTTGCAGTAGTGGCGCAGGCCTCCTGGCCTGACCCTGAAAGTCCCCGCCTGCTCGCGACATTCCTCATCGACGCTGCCGCGGGAACAATCGGACGGCACCTGATGTCCAATCCTACGGTGGCCGTGGCAGGCGGAATGCCTGCCTCTTGCCGGAGCGTGGGATTCCCGTGTCCGGCCAACGTTCTTTCGGACCTGCGTAGCGGCCTGACGGACACGCTGTTGTGGCACATTCACGGAGGCGCACCATGAAATCGAGACGCAAGCTCTTCTTCGCTGCGGCGTTGTTGGCGGCCGCGGCTGCCATGCTCCACCCCTGGCAGACCCCACAGGCCGCGGATGGCGAATCGCCCGCCGCCGTTTACTCGCGCGGCAGCCTGCATGTGACCATCCCGTACCACGCGCCGCGCGCGGGCGCGGGACAACTTGTAGTCGATGTCCTCGACCCCGAAGATCGCGTGCTGGGCCGCGCCGAACGCCGCGTCGAGGCGGGCGCGGCCCGCGCTTCCTGGCAGCAGGATCTCCAACTCGCCAGCCCGCTTGCCATCGAGGACCTGGCCTGGCACCGCGTGCGCTATCGCTTCACGTACGCCGGCGAAAAGGAAGCCGCGCTGTACGGCGTCGAGTCCATCTCGCAGATCCTGCGCATGCCCGTCATCCACATCCTGGGCCAGCAATCCTACCTGGCCGGCGGCCCCGCGGCCGTGCGGGTAGTGGTCACGGATTCCGCGAACCAACCCATCGCCGGCCTAAGTTCGCTGCGCATCGAATTGGCGCCGGCCAACCAGCGGCGCACCTCGCTGTTTTCCGGCCGCTTGAACCAGCGCGGCACTACGGAAGCCCAGTTCCGCTTTCCTGCCGGACTCGCAGGCACTTTCCCGTTGCACTATGCCGTGGACACGCCCATCGGCTCCACCGAGTTCACGCAGCAGGTGCGGCTCGAAGACAAGGTCTCGATCTTGCTCACCACGGAGAAGCCCATCTACCAGCCCGGTCAGACTATCCACGTACGCGCGCTGGCGTTGGACCGCGCCAATCATGCGGCCGCCGCCGGCCGCAAACTCACCTTCGAAGTGGAAGATTCGCGCGGCAACAAAGTCTTCAAGAACGCCACCCAGACCGACCCGTTCGGCGTGGCGTCGGCCGAGTTCCCCCTGGCCGACGAGGTCAACCTTGGCGCCTACCATCTCCGCGCCTTGATGGAGGGATCTCCCACGCCCGCCGAGATCGCCCTTAACGTGGAGCGCTACGTGCTTCCCAAATTCAAAGTGGCGCTGGAATTCTCCGGCAAGAATCAACACGGCTACCGCCCCGGCGGCCACGTCACCGGGACCGTCCGCGCCAACTACTTCTTCGGCAAACCGGTGGATGGGGCCGAGATCACGGTCAAGTCCTCCGGCATGGACGTCGCGCAATTCGAAAGCGCCAACGCTCACGGCAAGACGGACGCCGACGGCGCCTGGCGCTTCGATCTGGAGTTGCCCAAGTACTTCGCCGGCCGCCCGCTCAGCCAGGGCGCGGCGCGGGTGCTGATCGAGGCCACCGTGAAGGATTCCGCCGGCCATTCCGAAACCCGCGGCGAAGGCATTACCGTCAGCGAATCGCCGCTGATCATCACCGCGGTTCCCGAAGGCGGCACTTTGATCCCCAATCTCGAAAACCAGGTTTTCGTACTCACCTCCTATGCCGATGGCAAGCCGGCCGCCACCGAGATCACGGTCCGCGCCGATGGCCAACCCGAGCAGCGTGCTACCACGGATGCCGGCGGCGTGTCGATGGTGCGCCTGCAGGCGAAGGCCGGATTCGCCAGCCTGACGATTGACGCCCGCGACCAGGACAGCAACCACGCGTCGACCTCGGTGCAACTCCGCCCGCGCGATGGCTCCGACCAGATCCTGCTGCGCACGGAACACGCCGTTTATCGCGCGGGCGACCGCATTCCGTTGCACGTCTTCTCCACCAGGAACCGCGGCACCGCCTACGTGGATGTCGTCAAGGAAGGCCAGACCGTGCTCACGCGCGACCTGGATATCGTCAACGGCCAAGCCGAACTCACCCTCTCCGCTACGCCGGACCTCGCTGGGACGCTGGATTTCAACGCCTACCTGTTCGGCCGCGACGCGCGCCCCGTCGGCGATCACCGGCTGGTCTTCGTGCAGCCGGCGGACGAACTCAAGATCGAAGCCACGGCCGATGCCGCCGTGTACAAGCCCGGCGACGACGCGCGCATCCAATTCCGCGTCCGCAACACCCGCGGCGAAGGCGTTGCGGCCGCTCTCGGTTTGCAGGTGGTGGATGAGGCCGTCTTTGCGCTGGCAGAAAAGCAACCCGGCTTCGCCAAGGTCTTCTTCTACCTGGAGCAGGAAGCGCTCAAACCGCGCTATGAGATCCACTCCATCGGCATGCCGGAGATCGTCGAGCCGGTTCCTTTGGCCCAGGCCCAACAGCGCGACCGCGCCGCCCGCGCGTTGTTTGCGGCAACGGAAATGGTCAGCAGCAACAAGTTCGAGACCGAGTTCGGGCGGAACGTGCCGCAGGCGAAGTATGGGGAATACTTCAGCCGCTACCAGACGCAGTTCCAGGCGCAGGTCGGCCAGCTTGCCGGGAGCCTCAGCCGCGCTTACCGAGCGCGCCCCAAAGCGGGTGAACTGACCACGCTGGCGGACAGCATGGCCGTTCGCGATGCCTGGGATCACACCCTCCGCATCCAGCACGTGAACTGGAATCCCAACAATTACTACAGCGTGACCAGCGCTGGACCGGACGGGCGATTCGGCACTCCGGACGACATGACTGCCTATCTGGAAAGACGCGCCGGCAAGGTCGTAGATCCTTCCACGCCGCGCACCATCAGCGTCGATCTCACCATGGAACACGACCGCGGCCCGTTCAATGGCCGGGCGGAGGTCACGGGATCCGTCACGGACCCGACCGGTGCCGAAATAGCGAGCGCCCGAATCACGCTGCGTGAGTTCTCCACCGGAAAAACGCGGCTGGCGATGGCGGATGCCCAGGGACGGTTCACCGTGTCCGCCGTTTCGCCGGGCCAGTACGAAGCCCTGATCGTGTTCCCAGGCTTCCAGACCGCTTACAGGAGATTCACGCTCCAGGAGCGTGACCGGGCGATCCTCTCGGCCACATTGTCCGTCGGCTCCATGAGCGAGACGGTCACAGTCGCCAGCGTCGGCTTTGGCGGCGGCGTCTTCAGGGCCGGAGGCGGCGGCGGGGAGCATGTGTTGAGGCAGTTCGACGCCGGCCGCTTGGCTGGCGTGGCCGGCGGCGTGCCCGGTGGCGTGGTCGGCGGCATTATCGGCTCTGTTCAGAGCGCGGCGCCCCCGCCACCTCCAATGGCCAAGGCCGAGCTTGCCATGGTGCGCGACAGCATCACATTCTACGACTCGAAGAAGACCCTTGACTCCTCCGCCCCGCGCGTCCGCTCCTACTTCCCCGAAGCCCTCTACATCAACCCCGAAATCGTCACCGACCGCAACGGCCACGCCAGTATCTCCATCCCGATGGCCGACTCCATCACCACCTGGCGCATGGCCATGATGGCCTCCACGGCCAGTGGCGCGCTGGGGAGCGGCACCGGGAGCCTCAAGGTCTTCCAGGATTTCTTCACCGACCTCGACATGCCCGTCACCCTCACCCAGGGCGACCGGGTTTCGATCCCGGTGGCCGTCTACAACTACTCCGCCGCGCGCGGCAGCGTCGGCCTGCACCTCGAACCCGCCGACTGGTTCACCCTGGTGGAAGACGTCGCCGACAAGACCCTCGACGTCGATCTGGGCCGCGTGGGCGGCTCGCAGTTCACGCTCGAAGCCAAACGCATCGGCAAGTTCAAACTCACGCTCTCGGCGCGCATGACCGGCCCGGCCAACCGCGCCGATATTGTGGTCCGCGAAATCGAAGTCATTCCCAATGGGCGCGAGCAGACCCAGGTCTTCAACGGCCGCCTGGAATCTGCCGTCACCCACGACCTGAAGTTTCCCGCGTTCACCATCCCCGAGTCCGAAAAGCTCTTCGTCCGCCTCTACCCAGGCCCGCTGAGCCAGGTCATCGAAGGCATGGACAGCCTGCTGCGCATGCCCAACGGCTGCTTCGAGCAGACCTCCTCCGCCACCTACCCCAACGTACTGGCGCTCGATTACATGAAGCGCACGAAGAAACTGACGCCGGAGGTTCACGCCAAAGCCGAAGGCTTCATCGTCAATGGCTACCAGCGCCTGCTGACTTTTGAAGTCGGGGGCGGTGGCTTTTCCTGGTTCGGCCAGGCGCCCGCCAACAAGATCCTCACGGCTTACGGATTGATGGAGTTTTTCGATATGTCCCAGGTCCACGACGTGGACACAAGGTTAATCCAGCGGACCCAGCAATGGCTGGCCGCGCAACAGCAAGCCGATGGGAGCTGGAAGCCCGACACCAGCTTCATCAACGAAGGCGCCACCAACCGCTACAACTCGGACGTGCTGCGCATCACCGCCTACCTCGGCTGGTCGCTGGAAAATACCGGTTTCCGCGGGCCGGCCGTCGAAAAGGCCAAGCAGTTCGTTGAACAGCACATGAACGGCAAACTCGACGCCTACACCCTGGCCGTCCTGGCCAACTTCGCCGCCGACTACGGCGCTGCTTCCCAAAAGCCGGACCGTGCCTTCCTGCGCCAAGCCACCCAAATGCTACTCGACGCCCGCACCGAAAAGGGCGAACAAGCCTGGTGGAATTCGCAGGAGACCGGCGTCTATGCCACCGGCGAGAGCGCCGCCGTGGAAACCACGGGTCTGGCCGTGCAGGCCTTGCTCAAGTCGGGCGAGGCGTCCGTTACCGCGGGCAAGGCCCTCACGTACATCGCTTCCAAGAAGGACGCCTCGGGCGCATGGGGCAGCACGCAAGCCACCATCATGGCGCTTCGTGCGGTGCTGCTCTCGACCGAGAAAGGTGCGGCGGACCTTCGCGGAACCGTGGAGATCACACTCAACGGCCAGCCGGCCGGCACACTCACGCTGACCCCCGATAACAACGACCTGCTCCACCAGTTTGCGCTCAAGGACGTTGCTGCCGCCGGCGCCAATACCGTCGAGCTCCGCTTCACCGGAAAGGGCGGTCTGGCCTACCAGGTCGTAGGCCGCTACTTCGTTCCCTGGGACCAAAAGCCAGCCGGCGAACCGCTCTCCATCGACGTCACCTACGACCGCACGCGCCTTTCGCAGGACGATATCGCCACCGCCACCGCCAACGTCAGGAACAACATGACCAAGACCGCCAATATGGTGATGGTCGATCTCGGCATCCCGCCCGGCTTCGACCTGCTCTCCGAAGACCTGCAGGCCTTCCAGGAGCAGACTGCGGGACAGAAGGGTGGCCGCCTTGAGAAGTTCAGCCTCACGGCCACGCAAGCCATTCTGTATTTCGATTCGATCGCGCCCGGCGGCGCGGTGAAGCTGAGCTACCGCCTGCGCGCCAAGTACCCCATTCGCGCCCGCACGTTCCAATCGCGGGTCTACGAATACTACGACCCCAGCGTCAACTCCGTAGCGCGCCCGCTACAGTTGGAGGTGGGGAAGGTGGTTAAACCCGCGCCAGGCCATAGCCGTTGAGGTGGAGCCGGCGGGGCAGGCGGTTCCACTTGCCCAGAATCGGCTTCCAATCGGCCCTAGCCCCCCTAGCCCCTAGCTAGCAGAACCCCGCGCGAAGTGGCAGGGTGTATACTGTCCCTCATCCGATCATAGCCAACCGGACTCAACAACTCACCTAACGAGGGATATACCATTGAAAACCAAGATGCACCTTCCTTTCTGCGCCGGCGCCGCTCTGCTGGCGTCCACCTTGTCCACCCTATGCCTGGCGCAGTCCGCGTCTCCGCAATATTCGCGCGTGACGATCACGCACGTCAGGCCCGAAATGCTGAACGAATGGCTTGATCTGCAGAAGAACGAGGTGGTACCGGCTCTCAAGAAGGCCGGCCAGACAACCAGGTCGATGTTCCACACCAGCCTGTTTGGAAATTCTTACGAGTACGTGTCCATCACGCCTTTCCAAAGGTACGCCGAATTCGATGCGGGTAACCCACTCATCAAAGCCCTGGGAGAAACGGCCGCCGCCCGGTTGAACGAAAAGCTCCGGAAGTGCACGGAAAGCTCGACCAGCTACGTAAACACACGCCTTGTGGACATCAGCAACGTGGTCGACCCGGCGCCGCCTCAGATGCTCGTGTCCGCGCGATACCGCATCGCTCCGGGTAAGTTGACGGAATTCCGGAACCTGGTCAAATCTGAGATCCTGCCCGTTTACAAGAAGGCCAAGGTCGGCCTCATTGTGAACCAGAGGGGGGCGGGCGCCAATCCCAACGACGTGAGTATGTCGACGGTTTACTCCAAATTCGCAGACATGGATGGCGGGCCGTTCATGGTGAAACAACTCGGTCAGGAAGGGGCCGACAAGGTGAATGCGAAGTTCGTGGGTGTTCGGACCTTGATCGAGGTGGTGGTCCGCACGCGCGTGCCCGATCTGAGCTTTTAGTTTTCGGCCATCTCGCGCCAACGATCCGGGACGGCGGGCCATCGTGATCGGTATTGCATACGCGCCCGAATTGGAACCTCTCCGGGCGCGGCCACTCGGAAACAACCGGGGGGCAAGCTACCTGCGGGAGCGGGCGCTTTGGCTCGACAAGGTCTGGTGAGGCAGTCGATGGGGAAGGCTTATAATCAGTTCTGTCTCTCCTATGCGCTCCGATTCCGAACCCGTTGCTTCCTCGCAACCCGATCCGCTATGGAAGATCGCCGCCGGCGTGATCCTGCTGGCGGCCGCAATTGTGTTCACGTGGCTGACGATAGACGGGCTTTCCTCGCGGCGCAGGCTCAGGACGGAGTTGGCTGAGATCGGCCACGTGCGTTATGGGCTGCTGAACGTCAACCGCTGGGTGGAAAAAATTGCGCCCATTTTGGATGCCAGGATCGACGCGCTCGATTTGAAAGCGCCGAACCAGGCCAGCCTCCGGCCGACGGTCGAGAACGCCCTCTATCGGCTGCTGGCCGACGTGAAGCAGAAAATGAGCGCGAAAAACTCCCAGAGCCCGGGTGCCGGCGGATTCCTGGGCTCGGGCAATGCGCTCATGGCGAACCTCATGGTGGGGGCGCTCCGGCCCCACGTTCCGGAATATGCGGATGTGGTCCTGGCGGAATTGGGGAAGCCGGAGACCCGGGAGGCTCTCAAGAAATACATCAGGAGTGTGCTCGCCGATGGCGTCAGGAACACTTACGGCAAGGTCGACACGAAATGGTATTCGTACATCTTGAAGCAGCACGGATGCGCCGATGCCAGCGCCTGCCAGGAAGAACTCGGCAAACTCATTCGCCAGGCTGATGCCAGGATTGCCTACGATTACCTGGCGGTGCTGGCGGCGAGTGCGGTGGCGTTCGTGTTACTGATGACCGGGAGGCCGGTTCTTCGGCGGCCCGGCACCGCGTTGCTGATGCTGTTTTGCGTGGTGCTGTTGGCCGGCGGCGTGCTGACGCCGATGATCGAGGTGGAGGCCAAGATCTCGCGCCTGGGCCTGACGTTTCTGGGGGAACCGATCGCGTTTACCGAACAGATAGTCTATTTTCAGAGCAAAAGCGTGCTTGAGGTGTTCCATACGCTGATCACCATGGGCAGACCCGACATGTGGGTCGTAGGGGTTCTGGTGCTGATGTTCAGCGTCGTTTTTCCGACCCTGAAGATCTTCACCTTAGCCGTCTGTTTGTACAAGCCCGTCCTGCTTCGGGGAAACCGGGTGGCGAGATTTTTTGCCCTGGAGACTTCGAAATGGTCGATGGCCGATGTGATGGCGCTTGCCATTTTCATGACGTTTGTCGCCTTTAACGGGTTGATCCTGAACTCGATGTCTGGGCTGAAGCAGACCGGCGCGGATCTGGCGATACCGACCGACAGTTCGAAAATTCTGCCCGGCTACCACCTGTTCATCGGCTTCTGTCTGGCGAGCCTGTTTCTCGCTAAGAAGCTGGAGCGCGGGATCCGGACCGGGCAGGAGGCGGAAGCGAACTGACGAATGTTGAGTAGCGCCTACTCCTCTTTTCGTCGCCGCCCCATGCCGGGAGGCTGTTTCCGCCGTGCTTGTCGCTTGCTCCCGGTTGGAGCAGCGCAGCCATAATCGGCCCGCACGCTTCCCACTACCGCATCATCGGCCGCCTCGGTGAAGGCACTACCTCATCGAAGTGAGTGCCGACAGAAGAGGTAGCCTCGCCTATAAGGCTAACGGGCAGGATGCTCGACGCAACGGGGGAGGCATGACGCGTCAAGGCGACAGGGTGTACATCGGCCGTTTCTCCTACCATGGTACCGGCGAGATCGTGACGGGCGGCCGCAACGCTTTCCGGGGGCCACGGTTCTTCAGGCCGCGCCCATCGCCAATCTCGCGACGCCCGCCACCTTTGCCAAGACGTGCACCGTGCCGAAGTCGCGGGTCCTCCAGCTACGAGTGCGCGAGTGGAGTCCGGCGCCAGCGTACGAATCGTAACGGCGATACTCAACCGGCGCCGTCCGTCTTCCGGTGCGCCGCTTCACGAGACTCTTCAAGCCGCGCCTACTCCCCGTACCAGTCCGAGTGCGGCGACCACTGATGGCACGCCTTGCACTGTGTCGCGGTCCACTGAAACAGGCATCCCGGACATACTCCGCCCGTGTCGAACGTATTCCAGATGTAACCGCAGTTGCAGGTCCAGACGTCGTTGGCCCGCGGCCGCCAATGACATTTCGGGCAGCGGATGCGAGGGCCGGTTGGTCCGCGACTTATGGTGTCTTCGATCTCGACTCCACCCTCGGGGTTGGCCATAGTCGGCAGCTTACCGCGCCTTTGATTCACGCTACAATCCACGTTCTGGATGAAAACACCCGCAGGCTTTCCTGAGGCGGTGCTCCTGTTTGCGATCACGTTAGGGGCGCCCTCCTCCGGCCGATGCCAGTCGGCCACCACCGGGGGATTGGCCGGAACGGTAACCAACTCGTCGGGCTCGGGCGTTCCTGACGCCCTCGTCACCATTTCCAACTCTGCTACCAGCCTGACCCAAACGGCCACTACCGGCGTCAACGGCAGCTACACCTTCTCCCTGCTGGCTCCGGGCGACTACCGGGTTCAGTTCGCGTCGCCCGGTTTCCGGACTGCTGAGATGCCCGATGTAGTAGTGAACGTGGCGGAGGTCCCCAATCTCGACGCCACTTTGGAACCCGGCGACGCCGCCGATCCGGTCCGCTGCCGGTGCCGCATCAGCCTGACAACCTCATCGACCAGCACTGTAGTCGACGCCAGGACCATCACAGCGGTTCCGCTGACCACCCGCAACTTCACGCAGGTGCTCTCGATGGCTTCGGGCTCCGCCGCCGATGTCAACAACGCCGGAACCCTGGGTCGCGGCACTCGCAACGTCAACGTGAACGGCAATACCAGCGCCGGCTCCTACACCCTCGATGGCGCATACGCTCCCAGCGCCGTGCCCAACCCGGACACGATCGGCGAACTCAAGATCCAGACGTCTCAATACGACGCCGTCTACGGCGCCCAGGTGCCCAACACCGCTCTGATCACCAAGAGCGGCGAGAACGAAGTGCACGGCGACGTCTGGGAGTTCGTCCGCAACGATGTCTTCAACGCCAACTCCTTCTTCCGCAATTCCACCGGCCAATCGAAGCCCAACCTGAAACAGAACCAGTTCGGCGGGACTGCGGGCGGCGCCATTCGAAAAAGCAAGCTTTTCTATTTCACGTCCTACCAGGGGACGCGGCAGATCAACGGCCTGGACCAGACGTCCACGTCGAACCCGATCCTGCCGCCTCTCACCGGAGACCGCTCGGCGGCCGCCTTGGCGGCGCAATTCTGCCCAGCCAATCACTTGCTTCCCAGCGGCCAACCCGATCCGCGGTACCTGACCTACGCTGGCGGCAAACAGCTCGATTGCCGGAATCAAAGTACGCCCACCACGGCGCCCATCAACCCGGTGTCCCTGGCCTTGCTGCAATTGAAGACGCCCGGCGGCGCCTACCTGATTCCCGTGCCGCAGACTATCCTCGGCAGCGGCAGCAATGCCGGTTTGGGCTTCTCTTCGTTCAGCCTGCCCTCCACCTACCGCGAGAACCAGTTCCTGCTGAACAGCGACTACCTGGCCACACCCAAGAACACGCTCTCCGGCCGCCTGTATGCCACCACCATCGACCAGTACCGCACCCTCGGTTCGCCTCAGGGCTACCCGGGCACGCCGATTCTTCCCGGGCCGGGCACACCGCAGGCGTTGCGGGCTCGCGACTACGTGGCTAGCCTGAACCTGACTTCGGCCTTCACCAAGTCGCTGGTTAACGAGAGCCGCATGAGCTTCACGCGCAGCACCCAGGGCGCTCATGGCGACGGCACGCCATCGGCAACGTCGTTGGGAATGACGCCGGCCAACCGGTTCTTCGATCAGCCGCCCGAAACCACAGTGCTGGGCCCGCTTGGCAGCTTCCGTCTCTTCGGCAATTTCGGCAACGACTTTGCCACCGCCAACAAATACTACTCGTGGACCGACAACCTCTCCTGGGTCCACGGCCGCCACAAAACGCGCGCCGGGGGATTCCTGTTCACCCAGTACAACTGGCGCGACGACCTGGGCAACGCGCGCGGCAAGCTCTTCTTCCAGACCTTCAGCGATTTTTTGCTCGGCCTCGGCGCGGCGGACAATCAGAGCCCGGCCGGCCGCAGCAACATTCAGAGCATTCAGGCCAACGAAGGCGCCGGCCCACGAGGCGAACTTCAGTATCAGTACCGCAGCTACTACGGGGCGGGTTATGTGCAGGACGACGTCAAGCTGAGCCCGCGGCTCACGCTCAACCTAGGGCTTCGCTGGGAATACGTGGGCCCGGCGCTCGATACCTCCGGCACGATCGGCAACATCTCGCCTTCCCTCTTGCTGCAGAACGCGATTCCGCCGGCATCGGGAACGCTCATTGGCAACACCGTGGCCGCGAACTACAACGCCAGCCTGATGAACCCTTACACCGGGCAACCCTTCGGCCCGCCGCCCAGCGGCGTCTCCATGCGGCCCACCAACAGCTTCTACCAGAACGGCGCTCCTCTGGACACTTTGGCTCCCCGCTTCGGTTTTGCCTGGCAGCCGGCGGGCAATCAGGGACGCCTCTCGGTGCGAGGCGGTTATGGCTGGTTCTATCAGGCGCCCGCTTACAGCGCCAACGCAGCCGCGGCGCCGCTGTTCACCGCCCAACCTTTCGCTCAGGGCTTCACCAACGCGGATTCCAGCAACGGCCTCTCCAGCCTGCAACGGCCTTTCCCCGTCACCACCCTTGGATTTGTGCCGCGCACACCAACGTCGCAGTTATCCGATCGCGTGGCCGGTCCGCAATATCTCGTTCCCCTGCTCTATCAATGGAACCTGAGTGCCCAGGCCGGACTCACCCACAATTTCTCGCTGGATGTTGGCTATGTCGGCTCTCAAGGCAGGCATCTGCTGATCGCACGCGGCTTGAACCAGCCGTTGCTGGCCAGCCCCGCGGGTCCGGTCAACTGCGGTTACGATGGCGCTGCCACCCACTGCATCACCACCAACACATCACAGAACGCCGCCTTGCGCGTGCCCGTGATGGGAGAGAACCCGACTGCCCTCACCAGCAACGAGTTCACTGGCGCATCGGCTTACCACAGCCTGCAGGCCACCCTCCGGAAGAAGGCCTCCCGCGGACTGGCTTTGCAAGCCACCTATACATTCTCTCGCGCCGCCAACAATGCGACGGTGTTGAACGATCCCAACAACCTCCGCCTGGACTGGGCGCGCGCGTCCTTCGACCGAACCCACCGCTTCACCACCAATTTCGACTATCAACTCCCCTCGCCCACCCTCGGGAACCGCCTCCTGAGCACGCTGGCACATGGTTGGGCTTTGGCGGGCATCATTATCATCCAGAGCGGCTTGCCGATGACCCTGACCGATCCCAACGGCGGTGGCGTCTACGGCCACGCGGCAACTTCCACGGCTACGCTCTGCCCGGGCGCAACGTACACCAGCCTGGTGACCGCCGGCAGCACCGAGGCGCGGCTGAACCATTGGATCGATACCACGGCCCTGTGCGCGCCGCCGGCCATCGGATCCGACGGCTCGTCCGCATACGGCAATTCCGGCCAGAGCATTTTGCCAGGGCCGGGCCAGTTCAACACCGATTTCTCGCTCGGCAAGACCACCAAAGTGGGCGGCCTGCGAGAGGACGGCTTGCTGGCGTTTCGAACGGAGTTCTACAACTCGCTGAATCACCCGCAGTTCTCGAATCCCGGTACCACCCTTGGCACCGCCACGTTCGGAGTGATCACGCAGAACTCGGTGGCGCCGCGGCTGATTCAATTCGCCTTGAAGTACCTGTTCTGAGCAAGGGCTTCCGCCTTGCTCCGCGGCGGACGGAAGGCAGGAATCCGCGGGGGCCGCCGGCGAACCCGGAGCCTTACCGGCCTAAAGATTCCCTGGGCTCCGGCCGATCTAACGCATGTGTTGCCTTCTGGTACAACCACCGACCGGCCCATCGACGATGCGCGCACGATCCTGGAAGCCCTCGTGCGGAACTTCGAGCGCGATATTGCGGAGAACCGTAAGCTCATCCGCGAGCAGTTCGAAAACGATCCCGCTGCGTTTTACCACAACTCGATTGCTCTCCTGGGCCGGGGCGATGAATCGCGAGGCTTTCAGCATCTGGTGTTATTCCTGGTATCCAACGGGTTGCTGCTGCGGGCGTTGTGCGATCCAAACCTGTCCAAGGAGGAGGCAATGGCCCTGGGCCGCGCGGCCACCCGTGCGAATCCCTTGGCGGACGTCGAACTGGCCAGAGGCTTGGCCAACAGTGCCGTTCCGGAGGGTGGTCCCGTAGCACCCGAGGCCGCCCCGCGTCTGATTGAGATCCTGGCCGAAATTTCCGATGGCAGCCGGATCCTGCCGTCGCTGATGCGGCTGATGAGGCATCCCAACCCGTACGTCCGCTCCAAGGCGGTATTGATGATTGGCCGCGGCAGCCACAGCGTCAAATGGGTAAGGGGCCGGCTCGCAGAATCCGATCCCCGCATCCGCGCCAATGCCATTGAGGCATTGTGGGGCTCGCAGTCGCCGGAAGCCCAGGTCTTGCTGCGCTTCGCCCTTGCCGATGGCAACAACCGGGTGGTCGGAAACGCTCTTTTGGGCCTCTATCTGGCAGGCGATTGCGCCGTAATTCCCGATATCGTCAAGATGGCAAGTAGTGAGCAACCGCTGTTCCGCTCGACGGCCGCGTGGGTGATGGGCGAAACCGGCGATCCCCGGTTCACCGAGGTCCTGGTTCGGATGCTGGTGGAGCAGAATCCCGTGGTCCGCAAGCGGGCATTTGCGGCTGTGGGCCGCATCAAGGCGGCCGCCGCGCTAACCGGCCAAGGCGCCCGATGGAGGGCGGCCGGTATCGTCGCGGCGCAGCCCGGCGATCTCCAGCGGACCCATCGCAAAGTACACTTGGCTGTCGCCATGGAAAACGGTCTGGACGAGCCTAAGGTTCTACCGACGCAGGTCATTCTGTCCGAGAACGGTCAGAACGTGCTCAACTACAAAGTCATTGAGAAACCGCCGGCGGACAGCATGTCGGTCATCTTTGTCTTTCCCCGAGCCGTTGACCCCGGCGCGGCGCCATGGAACCAGGGTGCATTGAAGTGCCTGGTCTGGAAGCGTCCTTCCGACCTCTGGGCCAACCTGCCGTTTCTCCCCGCGGGCGATCTGGGAACCGAGGGACACCCGGTTGAAGAGCCGCCGTTCTTCCTCAGCGGCCACGATAAGTTGGCGGCTTCGTTTGAAAAAACTCCGGGCCGGGTGGATTGTTCCGAGCTGTGGGAGACCCTCTGGCGTGCTGTCCGGCCCGACCAGCCGCCCGTCCGCGGCAGACGCCACTTGATCGTCGTGACTAACCAGGAGATTGGCCGGATTGCCGGACACGGCCTGGTTGCGAACATGCTCAGCTCGCGCAGTTCGTTGCAGGTGATCTCGACGTTTCCCAACCCTTCGGTGGAAGAGTTCTGCCGAAAAGCCAGGGGCCGGTTCCGCACTTTCGAAAACGAAACCGACATTCCGGAAATGATCCAGCAGGCCTATCTGAACCTGCTGACCAGGTTCGAAATCACGTATCCCCCCGTCTCACCAGACGCCCCGGAGGTGAAGGCACGGATCCAAACGCCGTTGGGTTGGGCCGAAGTCAAAATTCCCATTCCTCGGGAAGCCAACCCGGCTGCTTCCGACGCGGTTACCTGAGGTATTTCTCCGGAATTGGGTTTTCGTCGCGTTCCGAGTCCCAGAGAATGGTCATCACTTTCCAGGCGCCGCCGATCCTCACCAGTTGAAAGCTGTTGATGCCGCGGGCGAACGGTTTCTCTCCAGGAGCGCGGCGGGACTCATAAGTGCTGAAAACGTGCGCGATGTTGCCGAACACCTCCAGGCGCCGGGCGGCCTCCGATTCGTAGAAGGCGGCCTTTTCGAAACTGGCTCCGGCCCGTTTCGCATAGTCCTCGGGCGTCATGACATTGGCCGACACATTGGCGGGCGACCCCGCCGGGCTGACGCGGACAGGAATCAGCCGGGCGCCTTCGGCAAACAGCGATCGGAAGCGGACCCAGTCGCGGGTGCCCGCCGGCCCCGAAATCACCTCGTACACGGCGCGAACCACCGAATCGACGGAATCGGTATCGGCCGGCTTCGCGACCGGTGCCACGCACGTCAGAGCCCACAGCAGTACGGAAAATCTCACCTTCGCTCCTTCAATTTAGTCCTTCCACTCCATGGCCAGATGCACCAGAGTCCGAACGGGTAGTCCGGTGGGGCCTTTTGCCATAAACGGCTTGTTTTCGTCGAGCCAGGCGGTGCCGGCAATATCAAGATGCACCCAAGGGGTGGCCTCCGCAAACTCCTTCAGGAACATGGCTGCGGTGACGGCACCGCCCGCACGGCCGCCGATGTTCGCCAGGTCGGCGAACGCGCTCTTCAGATACTCCTTATAATCGTCGTCGAGCGGCATCGGCCACATGCGCTCGCCTTCGGCCTTGCCGGCGCGCACCACGCGGTCGCGCAGCCCGTTGTCGCTGGAGAAAAGCCCCACGTTCAGGTGCCCCAGGGCCACCACGATCGCACCTGTGAGCGTGGCGGCGTCCACCAGGTGAGTGCAGCCTTGCTTGCGCGCGTAAGTCAGAGCGTCGGCTAGAATCAGACGGCCTTCGGCGTCGGTATTCAGCACCTCGATGGTCTTCCCCGACATCGCGGTAACGATGTCGCCGGGCCGCTGTGCGCGGCTCCCAGGCATGTTCTCGACGCACGGAACGAATGCCGTCACCGCGATCCCGGGCTTCAATTCCGAGATTGCCCGCATGGCCCCAATCATGGCCGCGCCGCCGGCCATATCGTACTTCATTTTCTCCATGCCATCGGACGCCTTAATCGAGATGCCGCCGGTATCGAACGTCACACCCTTGCCTACCAGACCCAGGTGGGCGCTGGATTCGGGCTTGACCGGCTGGTAGCGGATGACGATGAAGGCCGGCGGTTCGGCGCTGCCGATGGCCACGCCCAGCAGCGCTCCCATGCCGAGCTTTTCCATGTCGTCCCGCACCAGCACTTCACAGCTCAGTCCCTGCTCCGAAGCCATCTGGCGCGCCGCCTCCGCCAACTTGGTCGGAGTCAGCCGGTTGCCTGGCTCGTTCACCAGGGTTCGGGTGAAGTTCTGCCCTTCGCCCACGATGCGGCCCCGGTTCGCGCCCTGCTCGACCTCGGCCGCGTTCTCCAGGGTGACCAAGGTAAAGGAGGCGATGGTCTTTTTGTCGTCATCGGTCTTGTACCGGTCGGGCTCGAAGTCGCCCAGGAGGGCTCCTTCTGCCGCGGCGCAAGCATGGGCGGCATCCGACAAACCGCCTTCCAGCGCCAAAGCGATCCTTTTGACCGATTTGGCCTTCAGGAACCGGACGGCGGCACCAACCAGCTTGCGCAGTTCATTGGGATCGAATTTCTCCGGTTTCCCAGCCCCGGCCAACAGAACTCGCATGGCGGCAAGGCCCGGCACATGGTGCAGAAGCGTAATCTCCAACGGCTTTCCGGATAATTCCCCGGAGTCTACGAGATCGCTGGCTCCGAATCGGCTCTCCTTCCAGCCTTCAAATACCGGGACGATCAGGGCGTCCGTCTCCACCTGCTCAAGCGGTTGCTGTTCCACGCGAATCTGCATCACTTCCGATTGTGACGGAGGTGACGGCAATCCGCAAACCCGGTATCGGGCCGGCGCTGAAGTTGCCGAAATTCCAAATATGGAAACTGGGCGCCAGTGTCCCAGTGTGACGTCCCGGCACGCTTTTAGGACCCATCTGCCTTTTGTCTTCCTGTATTTGCAAGACACCGGGGAATTTTTGTGGTAGACTCTTTTTGAGAGTCTGGGTAGAGATTTTCCAAAAGCTGTAACGACTTGATTGTCGATGGCGTCCAATATGTCGTAGACAGCGGCACTCCTGTTGGAGGGCTGGTGGATCAAAATGGCTGACCTGTCGCAACCGAACAACCCGTTTTTTAATAACGCCGACGATCACTTGTCGCGGCTGCTGACCCCGGATGTGGAAACTCCGTGGTACAAGTCTCTGTTCGAAAACATCAAAGAGGCCATCAACCCGCCCAAGCTTCCGCCTCTTGAGCTCACCTCTAAACCGATTGCTGTTAAGGACATCTGGGGCTTGTACGGGCGCAAGAAAAGCTCCTTCATGATGTCCACGGGGTTCCAGATCCTCATGGCCACGCTGGTGCTCACGGTGTTTTCCAGTAAGGCCGTGCGGGACAAGGTCAAGGAGTACGTGCCCTTGGTCTCGCCCATAGACTTGGCGCCTCCGCCGGAAGCCGCGCCCAAGCCGAAGACGATGCAGGGCGGTGGTGGCGGCGGCGACCGGTCCCTGTTGCCGGCCAGCAAGGGTCGTCTGCCCAAAGCGTCGCTGCGGCAGTTCACTCCGCCCATGGCGGTGGTCAACAATCCGAATCCGAAGCTCACTATGGAGCCCAGCATCATCGCTCCTCCGGACGTGGCCTTGCCGCAGGTGAACATGGCCCAATATGGAGATCCCCTGGGCAAACTCGGCCCACCCTCCAACGGTCCTGGTTCGGGCGGCGGTATCGGTTCCGGCTCGGGTGGCGGCGTCGGTTCGGGTAAGGGTGGAGGTTTTGGCCCCGGTGAGGGCGGCGGTGTCGGTGGCGGCGTGTTTCGCGTCGGGGGCGGCGTGACGGCTCCCGCGCTGCTCTACAAAGTAGAGCCGGAGTATTCGGAGGAAGCCCGGAAGGCCAAATATCAGGGCACGGTCCTTCTTTATATCCAGGTTGACCCCAGCGGCAAAGCCATCAACGTGCGAGTCATGCACAGCCTGGGCTTGGGCTTGGATGAGAAGGCCATGGAAGCAGTGCGGAAATGGAAGTTCAAGCCCGGCTATAAGGACGGCAAACCGGTCACGGTGGAAGCGCAGATCGAAGTCAACTTCCGGCTGCTCTAAACCACAACCCAGTTTGGAATCGAATGGGCGACCCGGAAACGGGTCGCCTTTTTTGTGTGTGCCGATTCGCCGCGGCCGTTGAGCCGATTACCATAGAAGATTGCCGACTCTAGTCTCAATCCTCTTTGGCGGGCTATTCACCCTGGCTACGGCATACGCCCTCGGCGCTGTCCTGCTGCGTGCAACGCCGGCGCCGCCGGAGATTGTCCTCGCGGTGGGCGCGGTCTTAGAGAGCTTCTTCGTCTTCCTCTGCCTCCTGCTCAACTCAGGCCAATGGGCCGTTTACCTGGGGGCCGGGTCGGCGGCAGTCGCCGCCGCTCTGCTGCGGGGCCGCCGCCAGGTCACGCTCGGCGATCCCGTCCAGGCTCCGCTCGGCCGAGCCTGGATTGCCGCCGGCAGCATTTTCGCGGCGTACGGCGCTTGGTATTTCGTCAACGCCCTTGCCCCCGAAACCACTCCGGATGGCGTAACCTACCACCTCGGCCTGCCTTACGAGTACGTGCGCCTGGCCGGCTTCCCCGACCGCATTACCTTCTACGATATGGTCCCGCAGGGCATGGAGATGCTCTACACCATGGCCTTCGCCTTTGGCCGCCATTCCGCGGCCAAACTGGTGGAGTTCGGCTTTTACCTGGCCACGCTGCCGCTCATCTTCCGCATCGGCCGCCGGCTGGGCGCCCTCGATCGCTCCTCCATGCTCGCGGCGGTCTTCTACTTTTGCGCGCCTGTTGCCGGGCTCACCGGATCGTCCTCTTATAACGATGCGGCAGGCGTGTTCTTCACGCTGGCGTCGTTCTACCTTCTGCTGGTCTGGCGCGACACGTCGGACAAGCGGTACCTGGCGCCAGCGGGACTGCTGTCGGGCTTCTGCTACGCCGTGAAACTTCCCGGACTGCTGGCTGCGGTGGGCGCCGTGTGGTTCGTGCTGGCGCACCGGAATCGCAAGGCCGCGCTGGTGGTTGCCGGGTGCGCAGGCCTGGCGATGACGCCGTGGCTGATCCGTAACACCGTGCTGACCGGCAATCCGGTGGCCCCGCTGATGAACGGGCTGTTCCCGAACCCGTATTTCCACGTCGCCACCGAACGGGAACTCTCCGCCGGCCTGGGTTCACTGGGCGCCGTGCGACCGTGGCAGATCCCATGGGAACTGGCTTTCGGCGATCGGCTGCACGGAACTTTCGGCCCGCTCCTGCTCGCCGTGCCGCTGGGCCTGTGGGCGCTGCGAGAGCCCGGCGGCCGGCTCTGCTGGGCTGCCGCGGTGCTCCTGGCGCTTCCATGGCTCTTCAACACCGGAGGCCGCTTCCTGATGCCCTCGGTGGCTTTTGCCGCGATCGCGCTCGGCATGGCGTTACCCGCGCGGGCAGGCTGGGCCGCGATCGCGTTGCAGGCCGTGATGTGCTGGCCGCACGTGGCGGAGACCTGGCAAGACCTGCGCGGTTTCCGGCTCCGCGAGTTTCCGCTGGCGGCGGCACTGCGCATCGAATCCGAAGACAGCTACTGCCGCCGCCGCTTCGACGAGTACAACGTGGCCAGGATGATCGAGCGCGCGACCCCGCCCGATTCCCGCACGCTGGCCCTGCTCTCCGTGGCCAACGCCTATCTGGATCGCGACGTCACCATAACCTGGCAGTCCGCGGAAGGCCAGCGACTGCTGGATACGCTGCGCCTCGCATCGGTCGATTCCGGCAGTTTCACCTATGCATGGCAGGCGTCGTGGCCTATCGAACCCTTGCGCGCCCTGCGCTTCCGCTGGCCGGCAAGCTCCGGTGGCGATTTCGATATCGGCGAGGTCCAGTTGTTCTCCGCGGAATACCGCGTCTACGCCAGTCCTCAATGGAGCGTCGCCGCGTGGCCGAACCGGTGGGAAGGGCCGCTGGCCTTCGATGGCAATCTGGCCACGCGCTGGCGCCCTTGGGAACCCGTGCGCGCCGGCATGTATCTCGAAATCGATCTCGACCACGCGCAACTGCTGAGCCGGGCGGTGGTGTTCACCCACACGCCGGCGCACCAGGCGTCAATCGAATTCTTCGGGCAAAGTACCGGCGGCCACTGGCATTTGCTATCGAACACGCCCGCCGCGGAAACGCTGCCGTGGCAGGACCTTCGCCTGGAAGCCACCCGCGCCTTGCGCCGCGCCGGCTACCGCTATCTGCTGGCGGCCACCGGTTCCGGCGGCAACGCTCCCATCGGCAACATGCTGGTAGGCCACGAACCGGAGTGGGGTCTTGAGCGGGCCGGCGAGGCGGGGCGGTACCATTTGTTTCACGTGAAGTGATTGGGACTTGAAAGAACGAGGGTGATCGCAGAGTTCACCAGCAGCGCTCCTGGAACCACTTCCAGGAGAACGCCAAACGCGTGCAGGACGGGCTGATCGGCAAGGTCTACCACGTGGAGTGCGTTTACCAGGGCAGCTACACGCGGCCCGAAGGCGAGCCGGTCCCGCCGCCGGCGGACCTGGATTGGGATCTCTTCCAGGGACCGGCCGAACGCCGCCCCTACACGCCAATGCGCCAGCGCTCCTGGCGCGCCTTCTACGACTATTCGGGTGGCACGCTGCTCGATTGGGGCACGCACCTGACCGACGTGGCGCACTGGTATATGGGCGTGCGGGAGCCGCTCACTTGCAGTGCGTCAGGCCAGTACGCCCGCGTCGCGCCCCAACCGTTGCAGTTGCCCGATACCATGGCTGTGACCTGGAAGTATCCGAAGTTCGTGATGACGTACACCAACTGCGTGCGCCAGAGCCCTGATTTCGACGTCCAGGGCAATCACTTCCTCGGCGACGTCGGGTGGCTGCAAGTCAATCGCACCGGCTTCCGCTACCGGCCCAACGCCACCGGCGGGCGCGGCGGCCCGCCCGCTCCCCCGCCGTTCCAGCCCGTGAGCCAGGCCTTCCGCTACGACGGGGGCCCGTCCGACCACGCGCACGTGCGCAACTTCCTGGATTGCGTGAGAAGCCGTCAGGACCCCGTGGTCAGCATCGACACCGGCTTCTATTCCACCCTGCCCACACTGCTGGGCGTGCTGGCCATCCGTAACGGTAAGACATACGCGTGGGACGGGCAGCGCGCGCAGGCCGTCTAAACTAAACGAGCGACCAGAGTAAGGACTCAGGCGCTAAGCATCCAGCCAAACTTGCGCAGGGCAGGCAAGAGGAATTGCGTCTTTAATGGCGACGGCGGGGAGACCTGAATGGCGTTGCCCACCAAGGGATTCTACCCAGGAATGTGCGGTCACCGGGCCGAGAAGCGGTAACTCGTGGTGGTGTGGTAGGTGGTGCCCGGTTTCAATTCGGTGGTCGGGAACGACGGCTTGTTGGGCGAATCCGGGTAGTGCTGGGTCTCCATGCAGAACGCGCTGCGCAGGGGATACGGTTTGCCGCCTTTGCCCTTGATGGTGCCGTCCAGGAAATTGCCCGTATAGAACTGGAGGGCAGGTTCGGTGGTCCAGACCTGCAACACGCGGCCGGTCTTGGGCTCGTGGACTTCGGCGGCTTTGGTCAGGCCATTAGCGCCTTTGTTGAGCACCCAGTTGTGGTCGTAGCCTCTGCCGAACTTGAGTTGCTCGTCGTTTTGGCCGATGCGCGCGCCGATCGCCGTGGACTTGGTGAAATCGAATGGCGTGCCCTTGACCGGGCGCAGTTCGCCGGTGGGGATGAGGCCGGAATCGACGGGTGTGAACCGGTCCGCGGCGATCATGACTTCGTGCCCGAGCACGTCGCCGGCGTCAGGGCCGGCCAGGTTGAAATAGGAATGGTTGGTGAGGTTCAGGACGGTGTTCTTGTCGGTGGTGGCGGTGTAGTCGATCTTGAGCTCGTTCATGGCGGTGACGGTGTAGACCACCTTGACCGACAGATTTCCCGGGAAGCCCTCCTCGCCGTCCTTGCTGGTGTAGGCGAGCTCAAGGGACGGTTCGGCGCCGCTGCTTGGTGTGGCTTTCCAGACGTGTTTGTCGAAGCCTTTGATGCCGCCGTGCAGGGTGTTGGCGCCATCGTTGACGGGCAGGTGGTAGACGTGCCCGTCGAGCGAGAACTGGGCATGGCCGATGCGGTTGCCGTAGCGGCCGATGATGGCGCCGAAGTACGGGGGCGGGGTCAGGTAACCGGCGAGGTCGTCCATGCCGAGGACAACATCGGCGAATCTGCCGGTGCGGTCCGGCGCGGTCAGCGATACGACGACGCCTCCGTAGGTCATAATGCCGGCTTGCATCCCTTTGGCGCCGGTGAGGGTGTAGAGTTCGATCGGAGTGCCGTTGGGCAGCTTCCCGAAGTCTTGTTTCTTCACGTCGGATTTTCCCTTCCTGGCAGGAGCCTGCGCGAAGCAGGCGCAAGTGGCAGCGCCCAGCAGGGCGGCAGCGGCGAAGCGGAGATAGCTCATCAAAGGTTATGGTAAGCGATTAGAAGCGTCTGCGGCGATGGTATTCTCCGCTGCCGAGGCCGCCCACATCGACGATCACCGCCACCAGCAGGATCAAGAGGTTGACACCTTCCTTGGGCATGTGGGAGTTGGTCAGCACGGCGTAGGCGATGGTGGTCAGGGGCAGAAAGAGAAAGCCGAGAAGGGGCACCAGCAGGCCATCGTAGGCGCGCTGTAGGTAGGTTGAAAACAAGAACATGAGGACGAGGATCACTCGCGGGAAGGCGGCGGCGAGGATCACCAGGATACACGGCATAGGATTCCGGAACGGCTGATCCGATTGTCGCAGAATCGGGTGCATCCTGTATGTGCGGGCGCACACCCTTGGGTAGAATCAAAGAGCCCATGTCCAACGCCTTGCGAACCGTTCTGATCGTGGATGACGATCCGCAGATTCTGCGGCTGGTGGAGAGCATTCTGAAGCATCGCGAGGTGAAGATCCTGGTGGCGCCGAAGCCCTCCGATGCCCTGCGGATTTGCGAGCGGGAGCCGGTGCACGCGCTGATTTCCGACGTGGATATGCCCGAGATGCTTGGCAACAAGCTGGCGGAGCGAGTGCTGAAGATGAGGCCCGAGGTGGCGGTGCTGCTGATCTCGGGCGTGTACCCGGAGGCGCCGCGGGTGGGGACGGCAGGGCAGGTGCGGTTCCTGAAGAAGCCGTTTTTCCCGGCCGACCTGGTCACCGTGCTGCGGGAGATGCTGGGGTGAGGGCTGCGCATCACTGGCCAATGGCCTTTCCGCGATTAACGCTCAGCCACGGGGCGCTGCCCGGTCCGGAATCCATTTCCGGATAGTGCCGGCCACCGCCTCGAATGTGACCGGTTTCAACAGGAGGTCGTCCATGCCGCTCGCCATGCAGCGGCCGTTCGACATGGCTTCGGCAGTCATGGCAACAATAGTCGACCTGCGCCCGGCCGTTCCCTCGCGCCTACGGATCTCCAAGGTGGCTTCGAAGCCATCCATCCCGGGCATCTGGCAGTCCATCAGCACCAAGTCGTAGGACATCAACTCCGGCATGGCGATGGATTCCCGGCCGTTGGCGGCCAGGTCGGCACGCAGCCCCAGCCGCTCCAGCATGCGAACGGCGACCTTTTGGTTCACGACGTTGTCTTCCACCACCAGCACCCGCGCGTGCCGGCTGGAGCAGGGATTCACCGCCCTTTCGCGGGACGGCGCCAGGAGCGCCTACGTTTTCCTGGACCACGAGGCGTGGAGCGTCCTCAGTAAGTGCGCCGAGCGGATGGGTTTCGACAGGCATGCATCCACCGCGCCGCCCCCTGTGTACGCCGCTTCCCGCAAACGGTGCAGCGAGCTGCGCATGATGACCACTGCGACGCCCAGCGACGGCTCGGCCTTGATCCGCGCCGCCAGGGCCGCCTCGCCCGAACGCACGGTCGTGGCACGCATTCCCCAGCCGCAGACCTGCTCGTGGACGATGCGCCGGTTCACCTCGTGGTCGTCCACTACTAGGACCCGCAGTCCCGTTGACGTGGCGGCCGTGTCGGGCCCCGGGGCGCCCTTTCGTCGAGTCGCAGGGCAGCGCGAACCAGAACGTCGAACCCTCCCCCACGCGGCTCTCCACGCCAATGGCGCCACCCATCAGTTCCACTAGTTGACGGGTGATGGCCAAGCCCAGTCCCGTGCCTCCGTACCGCCGCGTGGTCGAGCCGCCCACCTGGCCGAACTTCCGGAAAAGCACTGCGATCTTGTCTTGTGGAATCCCGATGCCGGTGTCGCTCACGGCAATCCGTGTGCCGGCGATGCCCTCCCGCGGCACGCCGCCCTCCACCCGGATCAAAACGTGACCGGCGTGCGTGAACTTCACCGCGTTGCCAACCAGGTTCACAAGGATCTGCCGGACGCGCCCGGCATCCCCGACAAATCCGCTTGCCAGGTCCGGCGGATACTGCACGGCGATCTCAGCGCTTTCTTTTCCGGCAGGGGCGCCAGCATCTGGGTGACTTCTTCGATCACCCCCCGCAGATCGAAAGGCGAAGACTCCAGCCGCAGACAGCCGCCTTCGATTTTGGAGAAATCCAGGATATCGTTAACCACGTTCAGTAGCGCCTCGCCCGATGCGCGTAACGTTTCGGTGCACTCCCTTTGCTCAGACGTCAGGTCGCTGTCCAGCAACAGGCCGGCCATGCCGATCACGCCGTTCATAGGGGTGCGGATCTCGTGGCTCATGTTGGCCAGAAATTCTCTCTTGGCCCGGCTGGCGGCTTCGGCGGCATCTTTGACGCGCCGCATCTCTTCTTCGACCCGCTTGCGCTCGCGCAGATCCACGAAGCTTTCGATCAGGACAGGTTCGCCCTTGGATGTCCACCGGGTGGACGCTCTTCAACACCGCAAATGCACCCCCGGGAGCGAGGAGGAGGCGCTCAGCATGGTCGAACGTTTGGCCGAGATCGGTGATCGGGCATTTTCCATCTCCACCGGGGCAGATCACCGTACGGCAACTGTGGCCGATCACTCCACTTTCGCCTCCTTCGGGCAGACCCCACCCCGCGCGTAGCGCCGGCGATTTCCGTAGCTGAGTTCCTTTCGAGCGTGCCACACTTCCGCTGCCGGCTTTGATGCGCTTGCGGGGCACCTGTTCACGTTATCGGTAGGAATGTCGGCTTTAGTTAAGTTAGTGTTTGCGGGCGAATCAGCCTGCTCTACCGGGTTCCAACCTTCGATCCCGTGGGCATCGCGGCGACTACGCGAGTCCCTTGGCGCCTCGGACCGTGGGAAGCGGCCGGAATCGTAAACGCATCTTGGCTGCCGTTACTGGATCAAATACTGTTCAAGCTTCCCGTCGGGCACCGTCAGCGTACTCAGCTTCAGCGATTTGCCCTTGAACTGAATGCGGAAATGGCGGTACGTCATCCCACCGCGCAATTCAACTCCCGTCTGGCGGAGAGATTCCGGCGTCCCAAGCGGTTTCAGGCTGGCCGAGGCGTCTTGCAGGACTTCAGCCGTAAAGTAGGCGTCGGCATCAGCGGTCAGCAGCCCGCGGTCGATCTTGCCAGCCGCCAAGCCATCGAAGATCTGGCGGGCTTGCTCCAACGCGCGCGCGGCTTGCGGGTCTTCGACCTCACCCACGAGCAGCGGGCCAATCTGCTCGGCAATCGCGCCGGGAGCCGTAGACCCATCGGCGTTAGAGAGCGCCACCACGGCTGCGGCCTGGTCGGGCCAGACCACATTCTGGCTAACGAAGCCGGAGACTGCGCCGCCGTGGCTCAGCTTGGGATGGCCGGCTTCGGCCGTTACCCCGACCCCCAGTCCGTAGCCGGTGGGCGCGCCGTTGCGCAGCCGCACAGGGGACATCATGGCATCCAGCGAGGCGGGTTTGAGTAGCGTGCGGCCGATGAGTGAGAGGTCCCACTGTGCCAGGTCGCTCGCAGTCATAGCCAGTTCGCCGGCGGCGAACAGCCAGCCGCGGCCTTCCGGTAGCGCAGGCCTCATGGGTCCCAGCGCGAACCGGGTGTAGCCCGCAGCGTCCTGCGGGGTGAGCGCGCGGTCCGCCAGATCGATGGCGCTGGAGATGCCTAGAGGTTTCAGAATGCGGGCCGCCAGAAACGCCATCACAGGCTCTCCCGTGACGCGCTCCACAATCCGTCCGGCAGCGACGTAGTTGGTGTTGCTGTACTGCCATCGTGCGCCGGGGTCGAAATCAAGCGGCTTCCGGGCCCACTGGTTGAGGATCGCGTCGGCGGTGACGGGTTGTTGCATGAAGGGCGCCACGTAATCCTGCGGGTAAAAATCCTGGTAGCCCGATGTGTGGGAAAGAAGTTGGCGGATCGTAACCTCGCTCGCGCGCGTGAGGCCGGGGAGGTAGCGGGAAACGCGGTCGTCCAGCGAGAGCTTGCCATCCTGCACCAGCAGCAGAATCGCGCCCGCCAGAAACTGCTTGCTGACCGAGCCGATCGAGTACCGCATTTCGGGCTGCGCGGCCAACGGCGGCTCCAACCGCGCGTTGCCGTAGGCCTTCACATACACGAGTTTGCCGCCCTGCACTACGGCGAGGGAGACGCTGGGCGTCCCGCTATCGGCCAGGGCCTTGGTCACGATGTCGTCAATCTTGCCGGTGGTCGCGGGCGGCAACTGCCCGGCCAACGGAGCGCAGCACGCCGCCAGCGCGGCCGCCATGAGACTCCGGCACCAACACGATCTGCCCATGGACAAATCCTCCCTCGCGAGTATATACCCCCGGGCGCCGCCGGAATCGCGATGGGCAGGCGAAACAGCGCCCGCACACCTGCGATAGAATCGACCAATGCGTCACCTGTGGCTTCCGCTGTTGCTGACGATGGCCGCGCCGGCAGCGGACATCGAAGACCGCGTCAAACACGGCTACGCCGATTCGAGCGGGGTCAAGATCCATTACGCCAGTCTGGGCACGGGGCCGCTGATCGTGATGATTCACGGCTTTCCGGATTTCTGGTACACCTGGCGGAAACAGATGGAGGTGCTGTCGGAAAATTACCAGTGCGTGGCCATCGACCAGCGCGGTTACAACCTGAGCGACAAGCCCAAGGGCGTCGAGAACTATCGCATCGCTTTGCTGGTGGCTGACGTCGCGGCCGTGATTCGGGCGCTGGGACGCGATAAGGCCGTTGTCGTGGGGCACGACTGGGGCGGGTTCGTGGCGTGGACGTTCGCGATGACCAATCCCCAGATGACCGATAAGCTGATCATTTTGAATCTTCCACATCCGAGGGGATTGATGCGCGAGTTGGCTCACAATCCGCAGCAGCAGAAGAACAGCCAGTATGCCCGCAACTTCCAACAGCCCGACGCGGCCTCCAAGCTGACCGCCGAGCAGCTCACTCGGTTCATCGGTGATGCCGATGCCAGGCCCAAGTACCTGGAGGCGTTCGGGCGGTCGGATTTCGAGGCAATGCTCAACTATTACAAGGCCAACTACCCTCGCGAGCCTTATGTGGATCAGGCTGGGCCCCTGGCGAAAGTACAGGCGCCGGTTCTGATGTTTCACGGACTGAAGGACGCCGCGCTGCTTCCGGGCGCGCTGAACGATACCTGGGATTGGTTGGACAAAGACCTGACGCTGGTCACCGTGCCCAATGCCGGCCATTGGGTACAACAGGACGCCGCGCAACTGGTTTCGCGGACGATGAAGTCGTGGCTGGACGCCCGATGATTATGTTTCGTATGCAAACCCTGCCCGTCTTTCTCCTCGCGGCGCTCCCGGCTTGGACCGCCGAGCCCACAGTGGATTGGGACCAGGTGAAGGCGGAGACGCTGCTGCACTATCAATCCCTGGTGCGGTTGAACACCAGCAATCCACCCGGCAACGAGACTGTGGCGGTCGACTATTTGAGAGGGGTTTTCGATCGCGAGGGAATCGGCTATCAGGTCTTCGCCCTCGAGGCCGGCCGCGCGAACCTGGTGGCGCGATTGAAGGGCAATGGCCGGAAGAAGCCGATTCTGGTGCTTGGACACACCGACACTGTTGGCGTGCAGCGCGAAAAGTGGCCCGTCGATCCCTTCGGCGCGCTGCGCAAGGACGGCTACATCTGGGGCCGTGGCACCACGGACAACAAGGATTGCGTGACGGCGGGCCTGATGCTGATTCTGCAACTCAAGCGCCTCGGGGTGGCGCTGGACCGCGACGTCATTTACGCCGCCGAGGCGGGCGAGGAGGGCACCAGCCGCGTCGGCATCGAATATCTGGTCAACCAGCATTGGCCGGACATTGAAGCCGAGTTCGCGCTGGCCGAAGGAGGGTTCGTACACGCCGAGAACGGCCGCGTCCGCTTCGTCGAGATTGCCGCCACCGAGAAGGTGCCGCGAGCCGCCAAGCTCATCGCCACGGGCACATCGGGCCACGGCTCGCGGCCGCGGCGCGACAACGCCATCGTGCACCTATCGACCGCGGTCAGCAAAATCGGCGCCTGGGAGCCGCCGATGCGCCTGAACGACGTCACTCGGACCTTTTTCGAACGCTTGGCGACCATCAGCCCGCCCGAGGAGGCCGCGCGCTATAGCGGACTGGTGGATCCGCGGAAAAGCGCCGCCATTCAGAGCTATTTCGCCGAGCACGATCTCGGCAAATATTCCGTGCTGCGCACTTCTATCTCTCCGACGATGGTGAACGGGGGCTTTCGCCAGAACGTGATTCCTTCGCAAGCCGAAGCAACGCTCGACATCCGCGCGCTGCCGGACGAAGATATGAAGAAGTTCTACGCCGAAATGGAGCGCGTCATTGGCGACCCGGCTGTCAAGCTGGAGCCCCTTTCCCCGGAACGCCCAGCGGCCCCGCCAAGCCGTCTGGACACCGAAATGTTTCAGGCGCTCGAAACCGCGCAGCGCCGGCTCTACCCCGGCGCAATCACCGTTCCGGGCATGGTCACGGGCGCGACCGATCTGGCGCAATTGCGCGCCAGGGGCGTGCAGGCCTATGGCGTTGGCCCGCGCTTCGAAGAAGCCGAATTCGCCGAACACGGGTGGCATAGCGACGTGGAGCGCCTGAGCGAGGACTCGCTGCACGGCCTCGTCCAGTTTCTGTGGTACGCGGCAATGAACGTCGCCGCGAGCAAATAGACATCCAAACCAACACAGCCAGGAACGGTGTTACACCTGCTACCGTCTGGTGAGTTCGGCCGTGAGCGGTTCAGGATGCGGCTCTTGATTCTGGCTTCGCCGCCGAGATCGAGGATGGCGGCGACCGCGATGCGCCAACCGCTGCCCCGTGTCCGGCTTGAGCGGCCAAAGCGTGCAGCTATACTTGTTGTGTCCACCATGTCTCACAGATACTTTCTGTTCGCCTTGCTCGCTTGCCCGCATTTCGCCATGGCCCAGCAGATTCGTTACGAGGAGGTGCGCACCGCCAACGGCGTGCTCGAAGGCGTGATCAGCGCCGACGGGAAGGTACGCACCTTCAAGGGGATTTCCTATGCCGCGCCACCTGTCGGACCGCTGCGCTGGAAAGCGCCGCAGCCGCCGACTTCGTGGAGCGGCGTTCGCAGAGCGGCCGAGTATGGGCCGCGCTGTATGCAAAACCCCATCTTTGCGGACATGATTTTCCATGACGCGGGACCCAGCGAAGACTGCCTCTATCTCAACCTGTGGATGCCTGCCCCACCCGCACCGGCAAAGCTGCCGGTGATGGTCTGGATTTACGGCGGTGGCTTTGCCGCCGGCGCTACTTCCGAGCCGCGGCAGGATGGCGGGAACCTCGCAAAGAAGGGAGTGCTGGTAGTGAGCATGAACTACCGGCTCGGCATCTTCGGTTTCTTCTCGCATCCGGAGCTGGCGAAGGAATCCGGCCACAACGCTTCGGGGAATTACGGGCTGATGGATCAACTGGCGGCGCTAGAGTGGGTCAAGAAGAACATCGCGACGTTCGGCGGCGATCCCGGCAATGTCACGATCTTCGGCGAATCGGCCGGTTCGTTTTCGGTGAGCGCGCTGATGGCGTCGCCGCGCTCGCAGGGGTTGTTCCATCGCGCCATCGGCGAGAGCGGCGCGTTTCTCGGCGCCACCCTGGCGATGCGGCCGCACGGACAAACCGAAGCGGACGATGTGAAGTTCGCGGAGGCGTCGCTGGGCGGGTCGTCACTCGCGGCATTGCGCGCCCAGCCGGCAGTCGACCTTCTGAAGGCGGCCAGCAAGGACCCATCGCGGCGATTCGACCCCAATATCGATGGCTACTTCTTGCCGGAAAGCGTCGCCGCGATCTTTCGGGCGGGCAGGCAGAGCCACATCCCACTGCTGGCCGGATGGAACCTGGATGAAGGTAACTACCGCGGCTTCTTCGAAAAGGACGCCGCTACCACGGAGAACTTTCGCAAGCACGCCGAGGCCCGGTTCGGCGCCGATGCCGAAAAGTTCCTGAAGCTGTATCCCGCCGGCAACGACGCCGAAGCCAGGCGGTCGGCGCAGGATTTTTCAGGCGACCAGTTCATCGCCTACGGCACGTGGAAGTGGCTCGAAATGCACCAGAAGACGGGAAAATCTGCGGTCTACCGCTACCGGTTCGACCAGACGCTGCCGTTTCCAGCCGATTTCACCGGAGGGCCGGACGCGCAACCAACCGCGCCGCACGCTAGTGAAATCGAATTCGTTTTCGGAATGCTCTCGTCGAAGAACCTGCCGTGGCGTCCCGACGACCGGGCCCTTTCGGGTCTGATGGGCTCGTACTGGTCGAACTTCGCCAAGTCCGGCAATCCGAATGCGTCCGGCTTGCCCGAGTGGCCGGCATACGACGGCCACGGCGGCGTCCAGGTGATGCACCTCAGCCGCGAGGCGCACGCGCTTCCGGACGATCAGCGCCCGCGCTACGAATTTCTGGACGAGTTGGCCGCCCGCGCCCAGAAGGGCCGATGAAGGCCGTCCTCTTCGACATGGACGGAGTGGTGTACAACTCCGAGACTCCGATTCCCGGGGCTGCGGAGACACTGGCTTGGATGCGAGCGCAGGGCATCCCACACTTATTTGTCACCAACACGACGTCGCGCGGGCGCGCGGTGCTGGTGGAGAAACTGGCGCGGTTCGGAATCCAGGCCGAGGAATCGCAGATTCTGACGCCGTGCGTGGCCGCGGCCGCGTGGTTGCGGGAGCAGCATGCGCCCAGTGTGGCCTTGTTCGTGCCGCCGAAGGCACGCGACGAGTTCGCAGGCATCGCGTGTCTTCCGGAGCAGGCCGAGCGCGGAGCGGACCACGTGGTGGTCGGCGACTTGGGCGAACGGTGGGACTTTCGCACGCTCAATCGTGCCTTCCGCCTGCTGCATGCAAATCCGGATGCCACGCTGATCGCCCTCGGCATGACGCGGTTCTGGCAGGCGCAGGATGGCGTGGTGCTGGACGTAGCGCCGTTCGTGGCGGCGCTGGCGCACGCCACGGGACGGCCGGTGCTGGTTTTTGGTAAACCGGCGGAGCGTTTCTTCCGCGCGGCGGCGGAGCTGTTGCGCGTGACGGCGGATGAAATCCTGATGGTGGGCGATGACGTGGTCACCGACATCGACGGCGCGCAGAAGGCCGGCCTGCGCGCGGCGCTGGTCAAGACGGGCAAGTTCCGCCTAAACGATCTCGAAGGCGAAGTGAGACCGGATGTGGTGCTGGAGTCGGTTGCGGAGTTGCCGCGGTATTGGACGGCCGAGCGGGGCTGATTGCATCACACCGGCAGGCGCAGGCAGGCGATACAGCCTTGGCCATCGGTGCGATTCTCCAGGGACAGCGCGCCGCCGTGGCCCTCGGCGATCTGGCGGCTGAGCACCAGGCCGATGCCGGAGCCGCCGGGCTTGGTGGTGAAGAAGGGCACGAAGAGGTTGGCCGTGCTGGAAAGGCCGGGGCCCTCGTCTTTGATCCAGATTTCGATCATGCCGGCGTCGCGATGCCACCCGAGGGATACGCCGCCTTTGGTAACCAGCGAGGCATCGGCCGCATTGCGCAGCAGGTTGATCAGCACCTGCTCCAACTGGTCGGGGTCGCCCTGCACGGTGAGGTGCGGACCCCCCTCGACGCGGACGGGGGTGCGCGTTTCGAAGCTGACGGCGCGGTCTACGCAATCGGCGATATCCAGCGGCTGCAGTTGCGGCCGGGGCAGCTTGGCGAGACGGGCATAGGCGCCGATGAAGCGGCTGAGGCTCTCCGATCGCGACGTGATCACGTTGAGTCCGCGCCGCATGTCGTCGCGCCAGTCGTCGGGGAGAACCGGCCTCGCCAGAATCGACTCGAGGCTGCCGGCGATGGATTTGATCGGCGCCAGCGAATTGTTGAGTTCGTGGCCCAGCACGCGCACCAGGCGCTGCCAGGCGTGCAGTTCCTGTTCACTGAGGGCCTGCGTTAGGTCCGAAATCACCACTAGTTCGAGTGGTAGGCCATGCTCGCGAATGCGCGTGCGGCGCACTCCCCAACGGCCGGCAGCGCCGGGGAAGACGGTCTGGAGCGTGGTCTGCGGCGGGCCATGGAGACAGAGTTCCATTTGCAGATCGCCGGCGGTCTGGCCGAGAAGCCGTTCGGCGGGCGCGGCGAGCAGCCGTTCTCCAGCACGGTTAACCAGGCGCAGGCGTTGATGCTCGTCGAAGGCAAAGATGGCAACGGCGATTTCGCGCATCACCGTGCGCAGCAGGGTCGTGGCTTCCATGGCGCCCAGCCGCTGCTCGCGCAGGGTGCTGCCCAGCGTGTTGACCTCGCGCATGACTTCGCCGAGAGCATCGTCCGGGCGCGGCGACCGGCCGCGCACGGAGAAATCACCCTCGCGCAGCGCGCCCAGCAGGTTGGAGAGCGTCTGTAGCGGAAAGACCACGCGTTCGCGCACGGCCAGCGCGAAGCCGAGCCAGGCGGCGACGATCACCACGGTGAGGGTCCACTGCACCTTGGCCTCAGATTGGCTGTCCCAGAGCATGTATAGCGCGCAGGCGGAACCCGGCAGGCCGGCCAGGAAGGCCAGCAGCACGACGCGGCCTTCGTGACTGAGGCGGGCGGGTCTGTGGGTGACTTGGGTCACAAACCGTATCTTTGCAGACGGCGATAGAGAGCGCTACGGCTCAGTCCCAAGGCGCTGGCTGCGTGGCTCACGTTGCCGTTGAAACGCGCCAGAGCTTTCTTGATCAGCAGGGCTTCCACGTCCTCGAGGCTCATCTCCTCCAGCCGCGGCGGGCCGTCGCGTCCGGCGCGCAGGCCCAGGTCGGCGGGGCGGATGGTGTCGCCCTGCGCCATGAGGACGGCGCGCTCGACGGCATGATCGAGTTCGCGCACGTTGCCGGGCCACGAGTGGCCGAGCAGGGCTTTGATGGCGCCCTCTTCGAAACCATTGATGGCTTTACGGTAGCGTTCGGTGTGCTGCCGCAGGAAATGCGCGGCCAGAACGGGGATGTCTTCCCGGCGATCGCGCATGGGCGGCAGGCGCAATTCAATGGTGTTGAGCCGGAAAAGGAGGTCCTGCCGGAACCTGCCCTCGGCCACGCCAGCCGCCAGATCGGCGTTGGTGGCGGAGAAGACTCGCACGTCCACGCGGCGGGTCTTGGACGAACCCACGCGCTCGAAATCGCCGGTCTCCAGGGTGCGCAGGAGTTTGGACTGGAGTGCCTGCGAAATGTTGGCGATTTCGTCCAGGAACAGGGTGCCGCCATCGGCCATTTCGAAACGGCCCACGCGGTCGGTCTTGGCGTCGGTGAAGGCGCCCTTGACGTGGCCGAAGAGCTCGCTTTCAAACACGCCCTCGGCCAGGCCGCCGGTGTTGACGGTGACCAGCGGGCGCGTGGAGCGGAGCGAAACCGAGTGCAGGGTCTGCGCCACCAATCCCTTGCCGGTGCCGTTTTCGCCGGTGATGAGCACGTTGGCGTCGGACGGGCCCACGCGCGAAATTACATCGAGGACCGGCCGCATGGCCGGCGATTGGGCGATCAACTGCGGGAAACGTTCGGCGCGTAGAACGCGGTTTTCGGCCTCGAGGCGCTGACCTTTGCGGAGGGCGCGGCCGAGTTCGATTTGCGTCTTTAGAATGGCGGAGAGGCGGGCGTTATCCCACGGCTTCTGGATGAAGTCGCGCGCGCCGCGGCGCATGGCTTCCACGGCAAGTTCCACCGAGCCCCAAGCGGTCATCACGATCACGGGCAGGGTGGTGTCCAGGTTCTGGATGCGGTTGAGCAGTTCGAGGCCCTCTTGACCGGAGGTGGTGTCCCGGGTGTAGTTGAGGTCTATGAGGACGGCATCGAAGTCGCGCGTTTCGACGGCGTCGATGGCGGCGAGCGGCGAATTAACGGCTTCGGATTGGTACCCTTCGCCCTTGATGAGGAACCGGAGGGCTTCGAGGACATCAGGCTGGTCGTCCGCGATCAGGATGCAGGGCGTGCAGGAATCGGGTTTCATGAAAGAGAAGGGTACCGCATCAAGGATAACATGGCACTTGCTATGCCACAGCCTATCTTGCTGTAGGGAAAAAGGTTAGGCGTGCGTTGGAGGTCGGTGAGTGTCCGCTTGTGGGACGTGGGCGACAAGTGGCCGCCGCCTGCCTGGCGATTCAATAAATCCTTGAATCCCTTGGCCGCCCCGGAAAATCCGTTAATCATGCGGTGGGCGGTTTGATTTCGGACTACTTGGGCGATGTGCATCGGTTGGCCTGCCTGGAGATCAGCGGCGGCAACCGCTCCGCCCTTTACCGCGCGGAATTACCGGGGTTGCATGCCTGGGTCTCGTGCCGGCCGTTGCAGCCGGCCACCCGCGGCGGAGATCTCTACTATATGTCCGTCTGTAGTCACGGATCGATCGCACGCGTGACCATCGCGGACGTGGCCGGCCACGGCGAAGGCGTGAGCGCCTCCGCCGAGCGTTTGCGTGATGCCCTCCGGGAGCATGTAGACCATTGGGACCAATCGGCCCTGATTCGACGGCTGAACGAGAGCCTCCTCCGCGGCTCACCCGATGCGCAGTTTGCAACGGCCTTCCTGCTGAGCCACTACTCGGAAACGGGTGAACTGCTGTTTACCAATGCGGGGCACCTGCCCCCGCTCTGGTACCGCGCCCGGTTGGGGGAGTGGAGCTTCATGGAGGACACGACACCTTATTCCAAGGAGATCGCCGACCTGCCGCTGGGTATGATTCCCGGCACGGCCTACCGGCAGACCGCCGTACAACTCGAGCCGGGCGATCTGCTACTGCTGTATACCGATGGCGTCAGCGAATCGCTGGACGGCCAGGGGGAGCAACTCGGGCTTGACCGCCTGTTGGCGATGGCGGCCGGCCTGCCAAACGGGTCGGCCGCCGCCGCGGGCGAGGCGCTTCTGGAAGCCGTGGCAGGGTTTCGGGGCGACGCGGCGCCGGCAGACGATGAGACGGTGGTTGTTCTGCACCGCCAATCATACCCTGCCCCAATGCCCTCCGTCACGCCAGCCGAGTATGAGCGCATCTGACGCCACGCCCGCCACTCTTTCGATGCACGTGACCTTCGACATGTGCAGCCACCCCCGCTGCCTTCCGATCGTGCGGGCCACCGTCGGCCAACTGGCGGCGATGGTTGGCTGGGATGAGGCGGACTCGAGGGCCATCGTACTGGCTGTCGATGAAGCCTTGGCCAACGTAATCCGCCACGCCTACCATGGCCGCGTCGACGCACGCGTCGAACTGGAGTGCCACGTGGGCGAGGACGAGTTGCGGTTCCGGATTCGGGATACCGGCGACCCGCCGGACCCGGCCCGCATTTGCGCCCGCGAAGTCGGCTGTGACAAAATTGGCGGCTTGGGAACGCACATCATTCGCGACGTCATGGACACGGTTTCTTACCAAACCTCTCCGCAAGGAAACTGGTTCACCGCGGCCAAGCGGCACAGGAGGCAGGTATGACCATCTCCGTTCGTGCATCCGCCGCGGCGCGGATTGTGGATCTGGAGGGAGACGTGGACTTGGGCACTTCGCCCAATCTGCGCCGAACGCTGTTCGATGTGTTGCGGCAAACGCCGAAGCTTGCCCTCAACCTGCGAGCCTTGCGCTACATCGATAGCTCCGGCATCGCTACGCTGATTGAGGTCCTCAAGGACGCCCAGCGTCTGCAGAAGGAATTCGTTCTCTTCGGGATCAGCCCCGCGGTGCAAGACGTTTTCCGCCTCACCCATGTCAATCGCATCTTTCGCATTTTTGAAACCGAAGAGGAGGCTGTAACAACCGCGTGACCCGGCCTTATGTCTTCCGCTCAACCCATCCAGCAACGGAAGTCCGCGGTGGTCGCGTTGCTGAGCGGCATCGGCGGCCGGGCGGAGTTGATCCTGGCCTATCTGGGAGGCCTTGCCGGACTGGTAGGGATGTCGCTGGCGGCGCTCGTTGTTTCTCCTCTGAAACGTACACGCGGCTTTCACCGCGCGGTGCACCAGGCCATGATGGTGGGCGTGCGTGCGATTCCGATCATCACTCTGATCACCTTTTTCGTCGGCGTGATCATCGCGTTGCAGGGAGCCTACGGTTTGCGGCGTTTGGGCGCCATGCAACTCGTGGCGGGCCTGGTGGCGATTTCGATCACGCGGGAGCTCGGGCCTCTGGTAGCCGCAATTGTCGTGATCGGGCGCTCCGGCTCCGCGTTCGCCGCGGAGATTGGCGCGATGCGGGTGGCGGAGGAACTCGACGCACTCAAGACCATGGCGCTGGACCCGGTCGCATTCCTGGTGACCCCCAAGCTTGCGGCCATGGCGGTCATGATGCCCTGCCTGGCGATGTGGTCGGATTTGATGGGAGTCATGGGCGGCGCCCTTTTCGGAGTCACCGGCGCCGGCTTCACTTTCGGTAGCTACTTCATGGCTACGCGTGAGGCGCTGGTGCTCCGCGATATCACCACCGGACTGATCAAGAGCCTGGTTTTTGGAGTGGTCATTACCTCGGTGGGCTGCTACGAAGGCTTCTCCACCGGCGCGGGTGCTGAGGAAGTGGGCCGATCCACTACTTCCGCCGTGGTCATCTCGATTCTGTTGGTGGTGTTGATCGACCTCGCCTTCACCTACCTCTTCTATTCGGCGAGGCCGGGCGTATGAGTCTGGTGGCGGCGGCGTCCGGGCAGCCGGTCATCTCCGCCCGCGGCCTGCGGGTGAACTACGGCGCTCGGGAAGTTCTGCACGGCATCGATTTCGAGGTGCGGCACGGGGAAACGGTGGTCATCTTGGGCGGTTCCGGGTCCGGAAAGAGCACTCTGCTTCGCACGCTGGTGGGCCTGGAGAGACCGGCTTCCGGCGAAGTGCTGGTCAAAGGCACCGATCTAGCCCTCGCCACGACGCGCCAACTGGATGCCATCCGCAAGAAGATCGGCCTCTCGTTCCAGGGCGGGGCGTTGATGGGCTCCATGACGGTCGGCGAAAACATTGCGCTTCCCCTGTTGGAGCACTCGGACCTGGCGCCTTCCACCATCGAGGTGATGGTGCGGATCAAGCTGGAGCAAGTGGGGCTCAGCGGTTTTGAGCATTTCAGCCCGTCGCAACTGAGCGGCGGCATGAAGAAGCGCGCCGCCATAGCCCGCGCGCTGGCGATGGACCCGGAGATTCTCTTCTTCGATGAGCCATCGGCGGGCCTGGACCCCGTCATGGCCGCCGGCATTGACGATCTCATCCTGAATCTCAAGAAGGCGTACGCCATGAGCATCATCGTGGTGACGCACGAACTGGCCAGCGCCTTCCTGATCGCCGACCGCATCATCCTGATCGATCGCGGCAACATCGTGGCCATGGGTCCGGCAAAGGAGATCCAGCAGAGCACTCAACCGCGAGTACGCCAGTTTCTGGACCGGATCGCCGATTCCACCGCCGATGACGAAGTGGACCACATGCGAATGTTTACGGAAGGAATCTAGGTGACATGATGGAAGCAACACGCGAACGCACGCTGGTGGGCCTGTTCGTGGTGATCTCCGGGGCTCTGCTGTTCGGTTCCCTGCTCGCACTCTCCGGCGGCATGGGCAGCGCCGGCGTCCCGCATCGCGTCTATTTCAAGTACGCCGGAGGAGTCCAATCCGGGGCAGCGGTGCGTTTCGGAGGTCTCCTGGTGGGCAAGGTGGACCGGGTCCGGGTCGACCCGGCGAACTCCACCCGCATTGAAATCAATTTCCTGGTGGATCGCACCACGCCGGTGAAGACCGATAGCGTCGCCAAGATCACCACGCTGGGGCCCCTCACCGACAACTACATCGAAATCTCCACCGGCAGCGAGCGCGCCGCCCTGTTGCCGCCCGGAGCCGACATTCCCTCCACCGAAATGTTCGGTCTGCCCCAGATGGGCGAGGCTGTCCAGGCGATGCTCCCCGACGTTCATCAGACCCTGGTCAAAGTCAACACCAACCTCGACGGCCTGCAAATCACGCTGACGCGGGCCAATGATCTGCTGAACGATCGCAATCGCGCCAGCATTGCGCATTCCCTGGCCAACGCGGACCAGTTGCTGTCAGAGACCCGGCCCAAGGTAAACGAGTCTCTCAACAACGTCAACCGGCTGCTGAACGATGCGCAGCCCAAGGTGTCCGCCAGCCTCACCAACGTCCAGGAGTTGACCGCCAAACTCGCTCCCCTGCTCGAGGACATCAAGAAGGTCGCGACTCGCGCGGACGATACGCTGGCCCATGTCGATGCAGCGCTCCTGGAGAACCGGACGGATGTCCGCACCTCCGTAACCAGCTTGCGCGACGCGCTGGCGAAATCCACCGTATTGCTGGATCATCTGAACCAGGCTCTGGATCAGAACTCCGACAACATCGATGAGCTCTTGGACAACATCCGGATCTCCACGGAGAACTTGAAAGGCCTCACCGAAACCCTGCGAAACACTCCGGCCAGCCTGATTCGAGGCGTCCGGGCCGAGGATCGCAAGCCGGGAGGGCTGCGCAAGTGACTAAGCGCTCCGCGAGTCTCACCGGAATTGTGTTGATAGTCAGCCTGCTGTCTTCCGGTTGCGTCGGGGGCCGCCCGATCCACTACTACGCCATCAGCGACCTCCCGGTAACCGCGGCCGCCGCCAAACCGGATGGCCTCGTCCTGTTGGTGGGACGGATCGCCACACCCGAGGCGTTGGCGGACGGCCGCATCCACTATCGCTCCGGCAGCCACGAAGTCGGCTCTTACGAATATCACCGATGGACGGAGCGTCCCGGGCTGATGGTTCGGGACCTGCTGCTCCAAACGCTCCGTGCGTCCGGCCAGTATCGCCAGGTACAGGAGGCTGCCAGTTCCGCTTTGGGCGACTATCTGATTCGGGGTAAGCTCTTCGACTTCTCCGAAATCGATGAGCCAGGCGTCGAGAGCAGGGTGTCTCTCCAGTTAGAACTGGTGGACAGAAAAACCGGGCTTGTGGTATGGCATCATCACTACCAGCGTGACGAGCCGGTCAATGGGAAGACGATGAAAGATGTCGTCGCTTCGCTCGACCGCAATCTGCGGCAAGTCGTCACCGACGCGGCGTCCGGCATCGGAGGCTTTCTCTCGAATCGGAACCCTTGACGACGCGTAGGGTTTACGATGGACAACATGCTCCATCGCGCCGTGCGCGACCACGTGGAAGACTTGCGCTGCCGGTTTGCGGAGGGGCGGCCGTTCCGGCACGTGGTGATCGAGCCGTTGCTGGAGCCGGAGTTCTGCCGGAAGCTGGCTGCGGAATTCCCGGCGTTCGACCCACGATATGCACGGAACGAGTTAGGGGAAATCGGGCGCAAGGCGGTAATACCGGAGGTGGCGCGGATCGGCCCGGCATACGCGGGCTTCGACCGGTTGATGCGGGACCGCGAGTTTCTGGCACTGATGGGGCGCGTGACGAGCATTCCCGATCTGCTCTACGATCGCGATTATGTGGGCGGCGGGACGCATGAAAATCTGGACGGCCAGGAACTCGACGCGCATGTGGATTTCAACTACCATCCGGCGCGCGCCTGGCATCGCAGGCTGAACCTGATCCTGTTTTTGAACGAGGAATGGGATCCGGATTGGGGCGGCTGCCTGGAGTTGCTCCGTGACCCCTGGGCCAGCGGCGAAGGGGCGCGGACCGAAGTGGTTCCGCTGGTCAACCGCGCGGTGGTTTTCGAAACCACCGAGGCATCCTGGCATGGCTTCCGCCGAATCCGGTTGCCGGCCGGCAAGCAGCTTTCGCGGAGGAGCGTGGCGGTGTACTTCTACACGAGGCAGCGCCCGGCCGGCCAGACTGCGCCGGCGCACGGGACCATTTACTACCAGCGTCCGCTGCCGGAGCACATTCAGGCCGGCTGCACGTTGAGCGAGGACGATGCCACGGAATTGCAGACGCTGCTGACGCGGCGCGACAGAACGATTCAGTTCCTGTACGAGCGCGAGTTGAAGCTCGCGGACGTGATGCAGCGGATTACGCAATCGCCCTCGTTCCGGTTGGGGAGAGCGCTGACCTGGCCGGTGCGGCTGATGCGTAGCCTGATCAAGCCGGGTGCGTAACGTGTAAGCCTCCAAACCCGACCTAGCTTTTTACGGCCCTCGGCGTTTTCGAGAGAAAATGGAAGTTGCCATGGCGCCCTCACCCAACCGCGCCTGCTTCCGCTTCTACGCCGAGTTGAACGACCATCTTCCCCGCCACCAACGCTTCCAATCGGTGGAAAAGGCGTTCTACGTGCCCGGTCCGGTGAAGTACCTGATCGAGAGCTTCGGCGTGCCGCATACCGAGGTGGAGCTGATCGTAGTCAACGGCGAATCGGTTCCCTTCTCCTACGTAGTCCGTGACGGCGACCGCGTGGCCGTGTTTCCCATGTTTGAATCCTTCGATGTCACGCCGGAACTGAAAGTGCGCCGCGAGCCCCTGCGCGAGCCGCGCTTCGTCCTGGACGTGCACTTGGGCAGGCTCGCGGCTTCCCTGCGCATGCTCGGTTTCGACGCTGTCTACGCCAATTCCTCCACCGATCGGGAACTCGTGCGCGTCTCCTCCGAACAACAACGCATCCTGCTAACCCGAGACCGCGGCCTGCTCAAGCACCGCGCTGTGAGCCACGGTTACCTGGTGCGCCACACCGGCAGCCGCCGTCAGCTTGACGAGATTGTGGATCGCTTCGACCTGGCCCGTTCGATCCGCCCATTCACACGCTGTATGGCCTGTAACGGCACGCTGGCCCAGGTTCCCAAAGAACAGATACGGTGCTCGCTCCCGCCTCGCACCGCGATCGTCTATGACGAGTTCCGGCAATGCGCCACGTGCGCGCGCGTCTACTGGAAAGGCCCTCACTATCGCCGCATGCAGAGACTGGTGAGCGATCTAACCCTTAACGACCGCCATGGGCCGTAACCGCGCCACCTTCCGGGCCAATCCGGCGCCGTGAACCACCTCGATCACCTCATCCACGTTCTTGTAGGCCTCAGGCAGCTCTTCGAGAATGCCATCGCGCGTTTCGCTGCGTACCAGGATTCCCTCCGCCTCCAGCTTCCGCTGCTCCTGTCGCGCGTCTTTGCCCTTGCGGACCGCGGTGCGGCTCATCAGCCTTCCCGCGCCGTGGCACACGCTGCCAAAGGTCTCCTGGATCGCGCCCTGCTGACCCGCCAGCACCCACGACGCCGTTCCCATGCTGCCCGGAACGAACACGGGCTGCCCGACGGTGCGATACGCCGCGGGCATCTCACGATGCCCCGGCGGGAATGCCCGCGTGGCGCCCTTTCGATGCACCAACACCTCCCGCTTGCGGCCATCGACCTGGTAGCTTTCGCGTTTGGCAATGTTATGGCAGACGTCGTAGATCAGTTCCAGGCGTGCTTCCCCGCCCATCACGCGGCGAAAGGCGCCGCGCAGAAAATGCAGAATGGCCTGCCGGTTGGCCCACGCAAAATTGGCCGCCGCCGCCATGGCTCCCAGGTACGCCTGCCCTTCGGCGGATCGCGCCGGAGCGCAGGCCAGTTGCCGGTCGGGCAGCGTGATTTTGTATTTCGGCATCACCTGATTCATCAACGCCACGTAATCGGTGCAGACCTGGTGCCCCAGCCCGCGCGACCCCGAGTGAATCAGCACCACCACCTGCCCCTCTTCCAGGCCCATCGTCCGCGCCGCCGCGACGTCATGCACCGATTCGACCCATTGCACCTCCAGAAAATGATTACCGCTGCCCAACGTGCCGAGTTGCGGGTTTCCCCGCTCCCTGGCGCGTGGTGACACCTGGCTGGGCCGGGCTTCTTCGAGCGCCCCTCCGGCTTCCGCGAACTCGGCATCGTCCTGGTCGCCATACCCGTGATCCACCATCCATCGCGCGCCCCGGAGGAGAACCTCATCGAGTTCGCCAGGCTTCAGGTTGACCCGTCCCGAACTGCCCACTCCGCACGGCACGTCCCGGAAAATCTGATCGATTAGTTCCTTGAGCCGGGGGCGCACGTCGGCTTCGTGCAGATTGGTCCGCACCAGGCGCACCCCGCAATTGATGTCGAACCCCACGCCGCCCGGCGACACCACGCCGTGCTCCGCGTCCAGCGCCGCCACTCCGCCGATCGGAAAGCCGTATCCCTGATGAATGTCAGGCATGGCCAGGCTTGGCCCCACGATCCCCGGCAGCGTTGCCACATTCATGGCCTGAATCAGCGACTGGTCCTGGCGGATCTGCCGCATTAATGCCGCGATGGCATACACCACCACGTCCGTACGCATGCCGGCCGCTACATCGCGCCGGATGCGGTGCCGGTACGCGTCGATCGCCTCCACTCGGATCTCTGCCATCACACATCCACAAACACTTCGGCGACCCAACCATCCGCCGTTTCGGTCACGTTCAACTGGTGATAGGTCACCGCTTTTACGATCCGTTTCGGTGCGTGGCGGCGGGAATCCCGCGGCTCGCCGCCCGCGATACATTCGATGCGCGCCGGATCCAACCAGACGACATCAAACCCGGCGAGGGCGACCCGCCGTCCGTCCACCCAATACAGCACTTCATTCAACCAGTTGACCATGAGCGATTCATAGTCGCCGCCCGCGGCTGCCAGCGAAATCTGTTCGGTGGGCTGGATGCCGTCGACCTCAATGATCATCGCGACCAGGGCGCTGGCGCAGGAGGCAAACAGAGCCTGCATGGTGGCGCCCCGTGCGCGGAAACCGATATCAGCCTGGTGCTCCAGAAGTTCGAAGTTCATGGCGTTACGATTCCAGTCTATTCCCAGCTCCCGGCGTCGCGCGATTCGCAGCCGGGAAGAAACTGGCGTCGCCGATTCCCTACCGTACGGCCGGTAAAGTCCGGCGCTAAACCCGACCCAGCTTTTATCCTTCGGCATCATTCGCTTCCGCAGTGGGTCGAGCCTCGGTCCAGGCATTCTACTGCGCTGATTCCGTTGGGCTTTATCCTGTTGCTCTTCGCGCTTTGCTCTGCGTCTCCGTGTCTCCGCGGTGAGGATTCCCTTGCCACCCGCGCCGCCCTCCCGACACGTTTACGCACCAAAAAAGAGTTGTGCTTACGGGTTGAGAATCCTGTATGATGTTGTGAAAGGATGCTGGGCTCGATGCCGATCACCATTCGGAAAGCGACGAGAATTATTGTGGCGGGCGCCGTGTTGGCCGCCGCCGCCATGCCCTTGGCGAGCCAGAATCCGCCGTCCCGTGCACCGCGGGCAGGCGGCGGCAAACCGGACCTCAACGGGATCTGGCAGACCATCAACGAAGCCAATTACGATCTCGAGGGTCACAGTGCGCGGGCTGCCATGGCATTGAGGCAGGGGCCCTACGGTCCGCTGCCGGCGGCGCCCGTGTTGGCTTTAGGCGCGGTTGGGGCGGTGCCTCCCGGCCTCGGCGTGGTCGAAGGTGGCGAAATACCCTACAAGCCGGAGGCCCTGAAGCAAAAGAAGGAGAACCAGGAGAACTGGTTGAGCCGCGATCCGGAGATCAAGTGCTACCTGCCTGGAGTTCCGCGCGCCACCTATATCCCTCAGCCGTTTCGCATTTTTCAAAACGCGAGCCAGATCTTCATCGCCTACCAGTACGCGGGGGCGGTGCGCAATATCTACCTCAAAGATCCTGGGCCGGCTCCGGTCGACTCCTGGATGGGACAATCGGTCGGCCACTGGGAAGGCGAGACGTTGGTGGTCGACGTGACCGGTTTCAACGACCAGACCTGGTTTGACCGGTCGGGGAATTTTCATAGCGACGCCCTGCACGTGGTCGAGCGTTACCGCCGCACCAGTCCGGACGTGATCTCATACGAAGCCACCATTGAGGATCCCAAGGTATTCACGCGCCCCTGGACGATCAGCATGCCTCTATACCGGCGTCAGGAAAAGAACGCCCAGATCCTGGAGTTCAAGTGCGTGGAATTCGTGGAAGAGCTAATGTACGGCCAGTGGCGCAAGAAGCCCCTGACCCGGGAATAGGCTCAGGAGTAGCAAGGAGGTACGGCAATGCGGAATCTGTTATGGGCGGGCGTGCCGGCAGTGGCTGCCCTATTGCTGTCGACGTCGAACCCCGCGGCTGCTGAAGACGCGAAGACTTCCGCCAAGACGTCCGGCCCCCGCCGCACGGCCGACGGCCATCCCGATCTGCAGGGCACCTACGACGTCGCCACCCTGACGCCGCTCGAACGGCCGTCCAGAGCCGCCGGCGCCGTGTATACCAAAGAGGAGGCGCGCAAGCTGGAGGCGGCGGCGGCCCTGGTACCCTGTCCCATTTGTGGCAATGCCAAGGGGCAGGGGGATCAACCCCTCAAAGGCGACCGGCCGGCGCCGCCGAAAGGCGGTGATGGATCCTATGGCCCGGCGGGCAACGTCGGCGGGTACAACACCGGGTGGCTCGATCCGGGTTCATCGTTCACGGTTGTGGATGGCCAGAAGCGGTCGTCCATCGTGGTCGACCCACCGGATGGCCGGGTTCCGCCCCCGATCCCCGGCGCGATTCAGAGGAATCTGTCGCCGGCTGTCCAAGCCAGGCCGACGTCGGACACGCAGGAAAGCGCCAATGATCCCGGCCTCGAAAAAACTCCCGGCGTCTATGACGATCCGGAGCGCCGTCCCCTGGCTGAGCGCTGCCTGCTGGGCTTTGGTTCCACTTCGGGACCGCCGGCGCTGCCGGACTATTTTTACAACAACCTCCATCAGATTGTGCAAACGCCGGACTCGGTGATGATCCTGACGGAAATGGTGCACGATGCGCGCATCGTGCGGATGAACGCCCAGCACCTGCCGAAGAACATTCGTCAGTGGATGGGCGATTCCGTCGGTCATTGGGAAGGCGACACTCTGGTGGTGGATACCACCAATTTCACGGATAAGACCCGGTTCCGGGGATCGACCGAGAACCTGCACGTGATCGAGCGTTTCTCCCGTCTGGACGATCGGACGTTGCTTTATCGCTTCACCATTGACGACCCGGCAACGTGGGCCAAGCCCTGGACCGGCGAGTACGCCTGGCCGGCCACCGAGGCGCACATTTACGAATACGCCTGCCACGAGGGGAATTACGCACTGGCCGATATTCTGAAAGGCGCGCGATTCCGAGAGAAGGAGCAAGCCGCGGCCAAAGCCGCGCAATGACCAAGAAAGTTTGAGGTGATTCATGAGAACGAGACTTTTGACCTTATGCACGTTAGCAGCCCTGCTCGCCGCGTTGACGGCGGTGCGGCCGGCGGCGGCGCATCACGCCTTTGGATCGGAGTTCGACGCCAACGCTCCGGTCTTGCTCAAAGGCAAGATCGTGAAGATCGAATGGATCAATCCCCATACCTGGATCCATGTGGAAATCACCAAGGAGGACGGCGCCAAGGAGGTGTGGATGGTGGAGGGCGGCAGCCCGAACACGCTGCTCCGGCGCGGGGCGAATAAGAACACGTTTCCGGAAGGAACCGAGATCGTGGTGGACGGCTACCAGGCGCGGGATCATTCCGAGAAGCGGGCCAACGCGCGCAATGTGACGTTCCCCGACGGCCGCAAGCTCTTCCTGGGTTCGGTAGGCACGGGTGCTCCGGATCCTGACGCATTTCCTACCGCGAAGGTGAAGACGCCGAATCAGCAGTAGGTCGGCTTTGGGCAACGTGCCTAAACGGCTGCCGATTGTGCGACTGGCTACAGGCGGGCCATGCCGGCAGCCCCTTGCCGCAGAATCGCTACGAGGTAATGCAATGCGGAATCCGTTATGGGTGGGCGTGCCGGCAATGGCTGCTCTGTTACTGTGGACCAATTACCCGGCGGCTGGTGAAGACGCCAAGAGTCCAGCCAAAGCCTACAGCCCGCGCCGCATGGCCGACGGCCACCCGGACTTGCAGGGCACCTACGACCTGGCTACCATAACGCCGCTCGAACGGCCATTTAGCGCTGCCGGGAAGGCCGTGTACACCCAGGAGGAGGCACGCAAGCTGGAGACAACGGCGGCCTTGCAAAGGGAGCGGGGCGATGAAGCCCTTAAGGGCGACCGGGCGGCGCCACCGAAGGGCGGCGATGGATCTATTGGCGCCGCGGGCAACGTCGGCGGGTACAACTCCGGCTGGCTCGATCCGGGGTCGGCGCTCACGGTCGTGAATGGCGAAAAGCGCTCGTCCATCGTGGTCGATCCACCGGATGGCCGGGTTCCAGCACCGATCCCCGCCGCCATTCAGAGAAATCTGGCGATGGCTGCCCGGGCCAGGCCGACGTCGGACACGCAGGAAAGCAGCAATGATCCCGGCCTCGAAAAAGCGCCCGGCGCTTATGACGATCCGGAGCGCCGTCCGCTTGGCGAGCGCTGCCTGCTGGGCTTTGGTTCCACCTCGGGACCGCCGGCGCTGCCGGACTATTTTTACAACAATCTCCATCAGATCGTGCAAACGCCGGACTCGGTGATGATCCTGACGGAAATGGTCCACGATGCGCGCATCGTGCGGATGAACGCTCAGCATCTGCCGAAGAACATCCGTCTATGGATGGGCGATTCCGTCGGTCGTTGGGAAGGCGACACTCTTGTGGTGGATACCACCAATTTCACGGATAGGACCCGGTTCCGGGGATCGACCGAGAATCTGCACGTGATCGAGCGCTTCTCCCGTGCGGATGATCGCACCCTGCTTTATCGCTTCACCATCGACGACCCGGCAACCTGGGCCAAATCCTGGACCGGCGAGTACGCCTGGCCGGCTACCGACGGACACATCTACGAATACGCCTGCCACGAGGGCAATTATGCGCTGACCGATATTCTGAAAGGCGCGCGATTCCGAGAGAAGGAACAAGCGGCAAAGACGGCGAAGTAAGCGTCAGAGGCGGCCCTTACAGCGCTGGCCGGCGCCCCGGGGGCCGGACCAGCACATCCTGCGGCTTCACGCCGGCATCCACGACCACGGAGAAGAACCCCATCATCATCTCTTCCCAAGTCTGGTCGCCCCATCGAACGGAGGCGTTCGGATTGGGATTGGCGGGATTGTTGACCGAGTTGTCATGGTGGGCAGTGCACTCGATGCGCGTGCCTTTGGGAATTACCAGCGGCTTGGCCTCCTCGTAACCGATCTGCCAGTTGAAGTTGTATTTGGGAACGCTCAGGAGCGTCTCGGTTTCTCCGGTCGGATAGACGACCTGGTAAAGGAAGTCCTTTCCCCGGACATGCATGTGGGGCATCAGCCAGACCAACTGCGCCGGCGAATTGAAGGTGACCATGGAATGCGTTTCGTAGTTCGGCTCGTTCGGCGGTATTTCAAAATCTCTCTGCGTCGCGTCTTTGGTCAGATACCGGTACTTGGGCGGATTCGACGCGAATTGGAACCCGACCTTGGTCTGGTCGGTAGCCGGCTTGCCATTGGTGGTGTAGTGCAACTGGAAGACGAGATCCGAGCCGGCCGGGACCAACTTGGCAGCATCGGCGACGGGTGAATCGAAGCGTTGCGCCTGCAGGCCCGGCGCAAAGGCGGCCAGCAGTTCCACTCCCGCCATGGGATCGCCTCGCGGCTGACCGTTGTTGGCGGGCGGCGGACCCGGCGGCGGGATGCGGCGGACGGCGGCGCCGTTTGCGTCACGTTCATATTGCACCGGGACAAATGGAACGCCCGGCGGCGCGTCCTTCAAAAAGTTCGATCCCGGCGCCCGCGCGTAGATAAGCACGTGATGCATCACCGCACGGTTGCCCGGACGAACTTCGGCCGCAGTCACCCACATATCCTTATCGAAGCCGGTGGGCACGACGATGTATTGGTATTCCAGAATGCCCGATGCCGGGACTTCGAAAGCGTTCGGCATGCCGACCACGACGTCCGGCTTGATGTTCCAGCCCTCCGTGAACTGCAAGGCAGCGGGTTTGTCTTTGGCATCACCCTCGGGAGCGCCGCCGTCGGCCCATCCCACCAACACCTTGATTTCGGCATCGCTGAGCCGCCGGTCGTTCAGGAAGTGGCCGTATTTCGGGTCCGCGAACCACGGCGGCATCTTCTTGGACAGAACCGCTGCCTTAATGGCCTTCGCCCAGGGACGGGTGTCCTGGTAGGTCATGAAGGACATCGGAGCCACTTCACCGGGGCGGTGGCAGCTCTGGCAGTTCTTCTGCAGCACGGGTAGCACATCGTGGTTGAAGCTGGAACTTGCCGCGGCGGCGAGCCCAATACAGGTCCAACCAAGGATCAGCAGACGCATTCTTCCTCCTCTGGAGCACTCGAGTGTTGTAAGAATCATAACGCAGCTACTTCGCAAAAGCGAGCAAGACGTTTCCCGGCAGGCCCTGCCACATGCCATAACCGGAGTTGGTGAAGACCATTCCGTTGACAATCACGGGGCCGGCGGAATCGAGCGACCCGCCCTTTCCGGGTATACCGTTCACCGTTTCGTACTCGCGCGCGGTATTAAAGTCCCAGACGATCTCGCCGGTCATCGCCAGGTAAGCCCGCATGTGTCCATCGACCGAGCCGGAAAATACGACGCCGGGGATGGATGAAATCGCGGCCGACTGTGCGCTGTTGCAGCCCTTGGTTCCGGCCGTACAGTGCAGTGCCGGCGGAGGCGTCGTCCAGATCTTCTCGCCGGTGGAGAGTTTCACTGCGTGCAACCCAGGGCGGCCTTGGAAGTTGGCCACGTCGGAGATGGCCACGTAGGCGTTTTCCAGGTCGGCGGTCGGGCCCCATTCAATTCCGCCCAGTGCGCTGCCTTGACCCAGCCGCGTCTGCCAGAGAACCTTGCCGCGCTGATCGGGGTCCAATCCCCAGACCACGCCCGATTTCTGGCCGCACACCAGCACGCGCTTGCCGCCAGGAAGCTCGCGTAAGATGGGCGACGAACCGAAGTCGAAATCGGGGCCTCGCTCCTCGGGGCAGTTGGTTCCCCGCATGCAGCCCATGGTGAAGTTGTCCTTGGGAAGCACCTGGCTTGACCAAAGCAGGCTGCCGCTATCGAGATCGAACGCCAGGATCGCGTCGGTGGTATGGGTTTCCACGTCCGTGTAGGAATTGCCCGTCCCGGCGTAGATCACTCTCTTCCTGACATCCACGGTCGGCGCCGACCAGATGGCGGCGCCCGCGGGTCCCCAGAGTTGCGCCCCCGAGGGGCTCTTCTTGTATGGCTTGGCAGGGTCCGGCACCGAGTAGGTTTTCCAGATCTGTCTGCCGCTAGCCCCGTCCAATGCCACCAGGCTGCCGCGGAATTTGCAGCACTCGTACGCGGGAGACATGGCGGACGCTTCTTCGACCGAAGATACCGGAGCATACAACTTGCCATCGTAAAAAACCGGCGCGCCGGTGACTCGCGCCGCCGGATGCTCCTCGACTTTCACCTTCCACAGCAACTGGCCGGTGGCCGCGTCGAGCGCATAGACATTGGCGCGCACATCGCCGAAGTACGCGATGGCTTTCCCGCCGGCCTTCCCGATGCTGATCGCCGTGCGCACGCTGGCGCCGGCATCGTACCTCCAGTAGATGCAGCCGGTGGCAGCATCAAGCGAATAGATGGCCCCGCTCGCGCTGCCCGTAAACAGGCGCCCTCCCACCACCGCGGGCTGCGCGGAGCGCACGGTGTCCCCTTGGAACGCGAATGCCCATTTCAGCTTCAGGTTGGGCACGTCGGCAGCGCTCAGCCCAGGCTTCGGTTGATGGCGCGAATTGGCCAAATCGATGCCCCATCCATTCCAGTCGCCATCGCTCGACGTGAGCGTGCCGCGGTCCCCGGAGCATTTTCCGGCGAGGGCACCGCCGCCGGTTCCGAATTCCTTGGCGGTGAGAAATTGCGCGATGGCGCGGCCTTCGTCGCCGCTCAGGCCGGTGGATTGCCAGTCCATCGCTCCGCCGAACATCGCCTGGTAGATCGACTCGGGCGTGCGCGCACTCAGTTCCGGGCGCGATGGCATGCGGGGTTGCGGCTTGCCATCGTGGCAGTTGGCGCAGCGCTGCTTATAGAGGGCTTCTCCATCGGGGCCGGCCGCAAATACCGCCACCATGGGAAGGAACGAGAGTAGGAGTGTTTGTCGAAGCATGATGAGAGCTACTGTTTGGCGCCGGTCCAGGTGCCGGATCCGATGCCGCCCAGATCCACGCTTCCCTTCATCTTGTCGGGCGACTCGATCTTTCCCTTGTACACCATTTTGGCTTTTTGGTCCGGAGTTCCTGCCTCAAAGGAGAATTCGATATCGTCTCCCTTGACGGTGCCGGTCAATTCCGCGTTACCGAAGAGGCCGGTATAGGTGCCGGTGAGTTTCTCTCCGGCCTGCTTGAAAACGAACGTTGGGGAACCGCTGCCGGCGTCGGTCTCCACCTGGAAGATCCATTTGCCGCTGACGTCGTGGGCGAACGCCGCCGCGGAAATCAGCGCGCAGAGAGTCGCGGTGCGAACGGATGTGAACACGTTTATGGGTGCTCCTTTTTCACCGACACTTTCACCTGGGCGTTCGACCAGCAGCACTGGAAACCGCGTCCGCCGTCTCCGGACCAGTCGTTGGCCACCACACGCAATACGTACTCGCCCGCCTCGCTAAAAGTAGCGGAGGTGTGGGCCTTCCCGGTAAACTTCGCGGAGGGCGGCGCCTGAAAATCGGCCTTCTCCACGGCAGGCCGTGCGTTGGCAAAAGTCACCGTGCCCAGGCCGCGGAACTTGCTCCACGAAACGGCCACCGCGGGCGATCTGGGATGCGGGCCGGCCAGCGGCGCGGTAGCGTCATCGGCAACCCACACCGTCAGACCGGCAGCTTCCGGCAAAGTGGTCGCGAGGGATTCGGATTGGCCGGCGGGGCCCTGGACCCATGGCCCGCTCTCGGAGAATCCGATGAAGGGCGGCGCGTTCCCGCTGGCTTCCCGGAAAGGCTCGACCTCCCAGAGCGAATTCAGACTCATCGGAATCGCCGTGGTTTTGCCGTTGGCGGTGAGGGTCCAGGTTAGCTTTTTGTCGCCGAAGTCCCGCGGCACCCGAATCGTGAACACGCCCCACTGCCGGCCGGCAAGGAAATGCGTGGGCTGCCCCTGATCCGGCCCGCCGGGCTCAATCCGGTTATCGGCTCCCGCCGGGATTTCCAGCTCCTGCTTCAGATTGCGGTTGTAGTAGCCGAGTAGGATGCTGAAGCTGCCGTCGGCGTTGGGGAACCAGCCTTCAAATGCGCCCGTGATGCTCTGGCCGAAGTCGTGGGCGGGTTCAAAGGGCAACTGCTGCGCCCATACGAGCGCCCAACCGAACAGCCCGATTGCCATCCATCGAAGCGGCGCTGACGGGCGATGAGCGTCCATGCCGTTCGCCTATTGCTGCGGCCGGTTCAAGGCGGAAGCCGCCCGCCTGGACTTGTGCTGCGCGGCCCATTCGTTGTAGTCGGCCTCGCTGATGTAGGTAACGTTCACCCATGCGTGCGCCATTTCGTCCACCGTGCGATCGCCATATCCGACCCACTGATCGGGATCGGGATTATTCGGATTGGCGCGCGTGTTGTCGTGCCAGGCGGTGACATGGATCATGGTTCCCTTGGGCAGCACCGGAGCGGCTTCGTCGGCGTAGATGTAATTGTTCATCCAGTTGAAGTTGAAGTGATCCACGTAGCTCAACATCTGGGTGGTTCCATCGGGCAGGATGGCTTCGATGGACATGGCCTTGCCCCTCAAATGCATGTGCGGCTGGAAATTCTCCAGGCGCGCAGGCTGCCGCAACAGGTGATAGGCCTGGCTTTCGGCGATGGCATTCGGCGGGATATCCAGGCGTGAGCCGAAATTGGCGGTGGCGCCGAACAGCGTCAGGTAGGTTCGATACTTGGGCTCCTGACCCTTGGGGTACAAGTACACGGCCAACTCGGCATGATCGCGGATCTGTTCGCCGACCGCGTGCAGGTGCAGCTCCCACCAGATGTGCGAGCCGGGCAGCAGCAGCTTGCCGGCGTTGGGGCGATAGATATCGAAATTCTTGCCGATGGCCCATTCCATCAGCAGACCCGCGCTGCCCATCGCGGCGGCGGCGTCATCGCCCACCGCGGCCGCACCGGGATTGGCGGGACCGCCGGGCTCGACCTGGATCAGCCGCGCCAGCACGTGGTGCATGATCTTGCGGCCGGCAACGCTGCCGGGACGCATCTCGACGGCCCGCACCCAGCGCGGCTCCGTGAGGGGAATATCGGTGAGGGGTTTGAACCAGACGTCCTGACCGTGCGCCGGCATGGTATAAGGCTCCGACTTGAGCACCAGATCCGGCTCTCCGTAGGCCTTGGCCAGTTGCCAGCCCTCGTCCTCGGGGAATGTTTTCGGCGGCGGCATGTCCTTCGGATTGCCCTGGGGAGCGCCGGAATCCACCCAGCGGACGATGCTGGCGATCTGCGCTTCGGAAAGCGAGCGGTCGTTCTGGAATTCCTGGATGCCCACCGCCTTATCCACATGCCAGGGCGGCATGTTGCGCGTGATCACACGCTGCCGGATGGACTTTGCCCACGGCCGCGCTTCCTCGTAAGTGACCAGGGACATCGGCGCCGCGGTTCCCTTGCGGTGGCAGTCCTGGCATTTTTCCTGAAAAATCGGCGCCACGTCTTTGGCGAAAGTCACCGGAGCGCCGCCGGCGTCCGCAGCCATCGCAATGCCGGGCAGCAACAAAATAGCCCCAAGATAGAACGCATCCCTCATGGTCTGCTCCTCTCCAAGCAGCAGGATAAGCCTAAAGGCGAGTCTAGGCGGTTCGCCCAAGGATGTCAATAGCCGACCGACCAGTCGGAAAGGCGAAGGAGCAGCGCTCGCTCCGGAAATCGCCGCCAAGCGGGCGGGGCAGGTACGCCCAGCGCTTTCGCCTGCCTCCTCTATGGGAAAATAGTATTCCAGTGATCGTTAGAACGGGTATCTACTACGCGTTGGCCCTTAGTGGCGCCGGAGCCATCATCACCTGGCTGGCCGGTCCATGGTTTGCCATTCCGCTCTGGCTGCTGGCCCTGTTCTGCCTCTACTTCTTCCGCGACCCCGAACGCCAGATCCCTCCCGGCCCGGTGGCGGTTTCGCCAGCCGATGGCAAAGTGGTGGCGGTGAAGTCGGAGAGCCCTACCGAGAACCGCATCAGCATTTTCCTGAACGTTTTCGACGTCCACGTGAACCGCGCGCCCATCGGCGGCACCATCGCCAAAGTACAGTATCAACAGGGGGCCTTCCACGTAGCCAGCCGGGAAGAGTGCTCCGTACAGAACGAGCAGAACGTAGTCACCATCGAGGGCGAAGGCACCACCGTGGTCTTCAAACAGATTGCCGGCCTCATCGCCCGCCGGATCGTGTTCAACCGCAAGCCGGGCGACCGCGTAGCCACCGGCGACCGCATCGGCCTCATCCAGTTCGGCTCGCGCTGCGACGTGCTGCTCGGGCCGGAGTGGGAAATCACGGTCGAGCCAGGCATGCGCGTCGCCGGCGGTTCCAGCGTCATTGCCCGCCGCCGCGGTCAGGAGCGCCATGTCCCTTAGAGATCGTCTGGTGGACCCGCACTCTCCCGAGCGCCGGCCCCGCAAGGCCGCCTACGCGCTGCCCACGCTCTTCACCGCGGGCAATATTTTCCTCGGATTTCTCTCGATCCTGCGGTGCTTCAAGGGCGCTATGCTGGCCGCTTCCGGAGTCGGCGGCGCGCCGGAGCACTTCGCGGTGGCGGCCAAGGCCATCGGGGCCGCCGTGTTTTTGGACGGCCTGGACGGCCGCATCGCGCGCTTGACCAACACCACCAGCGATTTCGGCCGGGAGATGGACTCGCTGGCCGATGTCATCAGCTTCGGCATCGCTCCGGCCTTCCTGGCCTTTTCCTGGGGCGTGCAGTTCGTCGACTCATCGTTTCTGGGACTCAAGGCAGCGGGACAGTTGTTCAACGCCGGGACCTTCATTGCTTTCCTCTTCCTGCTGTGCGGCGCCTGCCGTCTGGCCCGCTTCAACATCCAGAAGAACCCGGTTCCCAAGAACCCCGGCCGGCCCGATCGCAAATACTTCGTCGGCCTCCCCATTCCGGCGGCGGCGGCCATGGTTGGGGCCGTGGTGTACGCCTCCGACGCCGAACCAATAGTCTGGTGGCCCCTCTCGGTGGCGTGGCTCTGCCTGCTGCTGCTGCTGGGCTTCCTGATGGTCAGCACGTGGCGCTATCACAGCTTCAAAGGCATCAATCTGAACCAGCCCTACAAACCCCTGCTGCTGATTTTGCTGGGGGCTGCGATCTACGGCGTGTGGAACTACTCGCAGCCGATGCTGCTGGCGATGTCCGCTACGTACGTGGCCAGCGGCATCGTGATCCGCATCGGCGGCATCGTCCGCCGGCGTTTCCGGCATGTTCCGCCGCCTCCCGCACTGGAGCACCACGTTGGCTAAGCGAACCGTAGTGCTGGTCGGCAGCGAGTCCCTGCTGTCCCGAGAGATCCGCGACATCGTGGCCACCTCGAACACGGGCTTGGATCTGCGCCTGATCGCCGCCGATGACGAGCAAGCCGGCGCCCTCGCGCGCGTGGGTGATGAGCCGGCGGTGCTCATCGAACTCAAGGCCGAGAACCTCTTGGGTGCCCGTTCCGTGATCCTCGCCGGGTCGGCCGTGACCAACCAGAAAGCCCTGGAGCTGGTTCCGCCGGACGCGGCCGTGATCGACCCGACCTACACGGCCGAGGACCAGCCCGAGGCCCGCCTGCGCGCTCCGCTGGTGGAGTCGGAACCGGACGAAGACGCGCGCGACGCGGCGGTCCATGTGATCGCCCATCCGGCCGCTATCGCGCTGGCGCTTTTCCTGCGCCGGCTGCATGCCAATGACCCGATTGCGCGCTCCGTGGTCCAGATCTTCGCGCCCGCCAGCGAGCACGGCACACCCGGCATACAGGAGTTGCAGGAGCAGACCGTGAGCCTGCTTTCGTTCAAGAACATGCCGAAAACGATCTTCGATGCCCAGGCCAGCTTCAATCTGCTGGCGAAATATGGCGAGGAGGCTCCCCGGTCTCTGGAGGAATCGGAGTTGCGCATCGAGCGCCACCTGGCCACCCTGCTGGCCATGCCGGGCGAGGGCGAAGGCGCGCCCATGCCGTCGATCCGCCTGATTCAGGCGCCGGTCTTTCACGGCTACAGCTTTTCGGCCTGGGTCCAGTTTGAAGCCAATCCAGGACTCGAGGCGCTGGAAAGCAGTATGCCCATGGATTCGATCGAAGTGCGCGGCGCGGATTTCGATCCACCGAGCAATGTCAGCCAGGCAGGCCTGGGCGGGATCGCGGTCGGCGCCATTACACCGGACCGCAACGATGCCGAAGCTTGCTGGTTCTGGCTGGTGGCCGACAATTTGCGCCTGATGGCCGAAAACGCGGTGGCAGTGGCCCGGGAACTGGTATGACCCGTCCGCCAGCCGCTTGCCTGGCCTTCTGTCTGGCGCTGACGGGCTGCGGCTACCACGTCTCCGGCCACGGCGACCTGATGCCGAAGACCGTGAAGACCATCGCGGTGATGCCGTTCGGTAACCTCACCGTGCGCTACAAACTGGCCCGCCTGCTGCCCGCGGACATCGGCCACGAATTCATTGCCCGCACCAGGTATGCGATTGTCGCGGACTCCAATCAGGCCGACGCCGTGCTCACCGGCAACCTCACCAACTTCGCCTACTACCCGACCATCTTCGATCCGGTTTCGGGACGCGCGACGACGGTTCAGGTCATCGTCACCGTTCAAGTCACCCTGACCGACCGGGCCACGGGAAAGGTGATTTACACGCGCTCCGGCTACGAATTCCGCGAACGGTATGAGATCTCGATCGACCCCAAGGCCTACTTCGACGAAAGCGGCACTGCCATGGATCGTGTCAGTCGCGACGCCTCGCGGAGCATCGTGAGCGCGGTTCTGGAGGCGTTTTGACGCCCGGCCAGTTTCTCGCCCAGGTCAAACGCGGCGCCGCGGCCCCCGCCACTTTGCTGCTGGGACCGGAAGCCTACGAACGGCGCCGCATCAAACGGGCGCTGCTGGCGACCGTCCTCGAAACCGCCGTCACCCAGCACGATCTTTCGGAACTCAGACTGGCCGAAGTGCTGGACGACGCGCGCGCGCTTTCGTTGTTCGCCTCGGAGCGGGTCATCTGGGTGGCCAATGCCGAGGCGGCGCTTCCCAAAGGGAAGGTCGCCGAGGAGGAGGGCGATGGCGAATCGGCCGGCGGCGGCGACGCCGCGCCCTTGGCCGAATACCTGAAAGACCCCACGCCCGGTGTGACCCTGGTGTTCGAGGCCAGCCGCTTCGATTTCGAGGGCGACGACAAGCGCAAACAGGAGCGTGTCCGAAAGTTCTATGCGGTCATCCGCGACGTAGTGGAGCTGCGCCCGTATTCGGCGCAGGACGCGCGCGCGGAAGCCGAGTCCCTGGCCCGCAAGGCCGGTTTCCGGCTGGCTCCCGAGGCGCTCGATTTGCTGGTGGAAGCGCTCGGCTCCGACATCGCCCGCATCGCGGTCGAGATCGAAAAACTGTCGCTGTTCGCCGGAGACCGCGCCATCGGCGTGGACGATATCTCGGCGCTGGTCCCCGACGCCCGCGCCACCACGATCTTCGCGCTGGTGAACGCGTTGGGCCGGCGCGACCGCGCGCGCGCCTTGGGCGTGCTCGACACGCTGACGCGCGAAGGCGAATACCTGCCTCTGGCGCTGGCGTTCCTCTCCACGCAGTTTCGCATGGCTCTGGTGTCGCGCGAGGCGGGGCTCAAAAGTTCCCAACAGATTCAGTCGCACTTTCAGCGGATGGGAGTGCCGATGTGGGGATCGCGCGCCGAGCAGGTCTGGCAAACCGCGACCAAGTTCAGCCAACCCCAGTTGGAGCGCGCGCTGGAACTGATCTACCAGGCGGACAAAGGGCTCCGCGACGCGCGGCCGGACGACCGCACCGTCATGGAACAGTTCATCATCCAGTTAGTGGCGTAGGGGTGGCACAGGCATTGCTGCCTGGGGTGCCCTGTGTTTCGGCTTACGCCGAAAGCGCCTTGACGCGCAGATGCAGCTTGCTCTTGTACCGCGCCGCGGTGTTCATTTTGATGATCCCGATCTTCGCCGACCGGTCAATCACCGCAAACGTCTTGGGCAGCAACTCCGCCGCCGCTTTCGGATCTTTGCCCGCGAGAACCTTGCGCATGGCGCGGATCTGGTGGCGAAGCCGGGTCTTGTTCTTGCGATTGACTTCCGTGCGCCGTTCCGTCTGGCGCACCCGCTTGAGCGCGGAATAAGTATTTGCCATCTTTGCTAAATCTAATCCTTACAGAGTGATCGAGACTCTAGAATAGCGCAAGCGAGGGCCGGGCGGCAACCTACCCAAGCAATTCGTAAGCCCCCAGCGTCAGAAACTCCGGGAAGTCCGGGTCGGTCATCATCTGCTGGTACAGATCCGCCGCCTGCGTCAGCGCGTCCTGTGGAACCAGGCCGGACAACTTCTGGCACTGCTGCGCCACCACCTCGCGGACCAGAGGCACCGTCACGGCCGTGCCGTCGCTCATGGTGGCGCCGTGCTTCATCCATTGCCACACCTGGGCGCGGCAGATCTCGGCGGTCGCGGCGTCTTCCATCAGGTTATAGATCGGCACGCAGCCGTTGCCGCGCAGCCAGGCTGCCAGATATTGCAAACCGACGTCGATATTGCGCGCCAATCCCGCGGCGGTGATCTCGCCCGAGGGCACGTTGAGGAGGTCGGCCGCCGTTACGTTGCTCACCGTCTTCCGGCCTATCTGGTTGGGTGTGGGCATGTACTGGTCGAACACCTCTTTGGCCAGCGGCACCAGGCCCGGGTGCGCCACCCACGTGCCATCGTGGCCGGCCTTCACCTCCCGCAGTTTGTCCTGCCGCACACGCGCGAGAGCCTCGTCGTTCGCTGCCGGATCGTTCTTGATGGGAATCTGCGCCGCCATTCCGCCCATGGCGTGAATCCCGCGCCGGTGGCACGTGGCGATCAGCAGGCTCACGTACGATGCCAGAAAGTGGCGCTCCATGGTCACCTGGGCGCGGTCCGGTAACACGAAGTCCGGCCGGTTGCGGAATTTCTTGATGAAGCTGAAGATGTAATCCCACCGCCCGCAGTTCAAGCCCGCGGAATGCTCGCGCAGTTCCCAGAGGATCTCGTCCATCTCGAAGGTCCCCAGAATCGTCTCGATGAGAACCGTCGCCCGGATCGTGCCGCGGGGTATGCCCAGTTCCTTCTGCGCCGCCAGGAAGACGTCGTTCCACAGCCGCGCTTCCAGATGGCTCTCCAACTTCGGCAGATAGAAATAGGGCCCCGTCCCCTTCGCCAACTGGGCGCGCACGTTGTGGAAGAAGAAAAGACCGAAATCGAACAACGAACCCGAGATGGGTTTGCCGTCCACCAGAAAATGCTTCTCCACCAGGTGCCATCCGCGAGGCCGCACCAACAGGGTTGCTGGCCGCTCCGCCAAAGCGTACTGCTTGCCTTCCGGGCTGGTGAAAGTGATGGCGCCCCGCACCGCGTCGCGCAGATTGAACTGCCCATCGATCGTGTTGGACCAGGTGGGTGAATTGGAGTCTTCGAAATCGGCCATGAACACGCTCGCGCCCGAGTTCAGCGCGTTGATGATCATCTTCCGGTCGACCGGGCCGGTGATCTCCACGCGGCGATCCTGCAGGTCGGCTGGAATCGGTGCCACGGTCCATTCGGTCTGGCGGATGTGGGCCGTGGCCGGCAGGAAGTCCGGCAGCACGCCGGCGTCGATTTCCTTTTGCCGCGCGCGCCGGGCCTCCAGCAATTGCTGCCGGCGCGGCTCAAACGTCCGCGCCAGGCCGGAGACGAAATCGATTGCTTCGCCTGTGAGAATGGACTCCTGCGAATCGGTACTCGAAGCCGTGATGGTTGCGGCGGACATGGCGGATCTCCTCCGCCATCCATCCTAGCGCAGAGCAGAGGACTCAGGCGTCAGGAAACAGAAGCCGCGAGCCCAACCGTCTGACTCCCGACTTCTCCCCCTACTCACTCCGCCTTCATCTCCGGATGCTCTTCCAGATACCTCTCCCGCGCGGCCCGAATCGCGTCTCTCGCCTCCCTCGGCCCGCGCCATCCCTTCATCTCCGTCCGCTTCCCTTCCAGCTCTTTATAGATCGTGAAGAAGTGCTCGATCTCTCTCAGATTATGCGGAAACACCTGGTCGATGGTATGAATCTGGTCGTACCGCGGGTTCCGGTCCGGCACGGCCAGAATCTTCTGGTCCGGTTCGTCCTGGTCCACCATCTCCAGCACGCCGACCGGCCGCACCAGGATCAGCACCCCCGGATAACTCGGCTCATCCAGCAGCGCCAGCACATCCAGCGGATCGCGATCCTCCGCCAGCGTCCCGGGAATGAACCCGTAGTCCCCCGGATAATGCAGCGGCGAATAGAGCGCCCTATCCAGCCGGAACACTCCCAGCTTGCCGTCATACTCGTACTTGTTGCTGGAGTTCTTGGGGATCTCTACAATCATCCGGACAATCTCCGGGCTGTCCGGACCAGGGTCGATATCGTATAGGCTCATAGTAAAGCAGAGGTTAGAAGAACACACAACACCGGCCACCGGGCCCCGACCACCGGCCACCATCCCCGGCGGCCGCGGAAGTCACACCCCCGTTTCATCCGGCGCCGCCGGAGGCGGAGTTGACTCCTGTCTCCTTCTTTCATCGTATCAGCGCCTGCAGAAGCAGCACGATCGCGATCCCCACCGTCGACGCGATCACCTTCATCATGGTCCACGTCTTCAGGGTCTGCGGCACCGTCAACCCGAAACACTGGTTCACCAGCCAGAATCCCGAGTCGTTCACGTGCGAGTACGCCGATCCCCCGCAGCACAGCGCCAGAATCAGCAGGTCCGGACTGTACCCCGGCATCCCTTTCACCATCGGCGCCACAATCCCGGCGGCCGTGATGATCGCCACCGTCGCCGAACCCTGCGCCACCCGCATCGCCGCCGCGATCAGGTACAGCACAATCAGCGGCGAGATCGCCGAGGTCAGCAGCATTTTGCCGGCGTACTCGCCCACGCCCGAGTCCACAATCACCTGCTTGAACGCGCCCCCTCCGCCCATGATGCACAGCAGCGCGCCCATCGGCGCCAGCGAATCGGTCGCGATCTTGGCAGCCCCCTCGCGCGTCAGCCCGCGCCGGATCCCGAAGAAGTAGATCGCCACCAGCGCCGCGATCGCCAGCGCCGTGAACGGATGGCCCAGAAACACCGCCGCGCTCTTGAACGGCACGTCGCGCAGGCTCGCCATGGTGGCCCCGAATACCAGCATCACCGGCAGCAGCAACAGCAGGATCACCACCGGCACCGGAGGCGGCGATGCGGCGGTGGCCCCGGCGTCCTTCTGCTCGAAGGTGGCCGCGAAGTCCGGGACCGGCACGTACATCCTTCGCGCGATCCAGGTGCCATACGCCATTCCGCCGGCCAGCACCATCGGGATCGAGACCGCCACGCCATACAGAATGGTGCGCCCCAGGTCCCCACCCAGCAGTTGCGACGCCGCCGCCGGCGCCGGATGCGGGGGTACCAACGAATGCGTGATGGTGGCGGCTGCAGCCATGGGGAGGCCATAGAACAACAGAGAGCGTTTGCTTTCGCGCGCCAGGTTCCACACCACCGGGATCATGATGATGAAGCTGACCTCGAAAAAGATCGGCAGCCCCACCAGAAAGGAAGCCAGCACCACGGCCCACGCCGCTCGCTCGTTGCCGAATTTCGCAAGCAGCCAATCCGCCAGGGCCTGCCCTCCACCTGAATATTCGAGGAAGCGCCCGATCATCGCCCCCATCCCGACCACCACCGCGATAAACCCCAGCGCATCGCCGAACCCGGTCTGGATGGATTTCAGCACCTGCCCCGGCGCCATTCCCGACGCCAGGCCCATGGCCATGCTGGAAATCAGCAGCGCCAGAAAGGCGTGCAGCTTCACCACGAGGATCAGGAACAGCAGGAGGGCCAATGACGCCACCGTGAGCAGGATGAGGAAATTGCCATTGGCAGGCATGAAGGGTTCATTCTATCCCACTGGTAACGTCCGCAATCAGTTCAACCTGCCGGCGGGGGGACGAGTCGCGCGTAACTGAGCGTGGTCGTCAGTTGCCGGCTGGTCGCTCGAGGTGCTCCACGGTGTACACCGGCAACATCTCCTCCTGCCGGTTCAGTTCGAGCCCGAGTTTATCCAGGACCGTGAAGATCGTGGGGAGCCCGGCGAACGGGTTCGCGGCCGGGGCGGCGTTCGGCGGCGGAGGGGGAAGCCGCATGGGAGACCAGCCTTCCGTGTTTAGAGTGAACAGCCCGCTGAGCGCCGTGCGGTTCACGACTGGCAAGTCCGTCCAGTTTTCAATGTAATGGACAACATCGTCCATATCTACGGCCTGTGCATTCAAGGGATGGCCCAAGCCGCCATCAAAGTGATGGCAAGCTTCTGGAGTGCGGAAGGTACACTCCTTATCGGAAAGGCCCGACTTCTGGAGCTTCGGACCTCCGCTGGCTACCATGAGAGCATAAACTGCCATCGTTTTGTTTTCAACCCGCATCACCAGCTTGAAGCGATCGGTGAGCAACTGGCGCATCATTTGCTGAATTCGCCCTCGCACTTCGCTGCGGTCCTCGAGACTGGGTGGAATGGTGTTGGCGGGGGCTTCTATTTCGATATCGTACCTCTCCCTAACGGTCCAGTCAGGAAGAGGGGAAATACGCGGCGAACCGTTGACTGGCAGGTCGTACGCGTAACTGAAAAGGCTGACGACCGGGACTGCGCGCGCAATCAAGTCACCGTTTGGCAACAGTTGCACTCGCGTGTCGCGCGGGTCGGCTGAGCGAGCAGGCTTTATTGTGATCGTTGCAATTGCTTGCGACTGAGCGACGGCAGGCAAAGCCACGGTCAAGTACACCACCGCTTGGCAGAGCACGGACATGGTCCACCCTCCTTAGCAGGATTCGACGGTCGTAACGCAGAGTTTGTTCCCTGCATGCCGTTGATAACCGGAAGTGATCCACTTGGTTGGTAATCGGCACACCGGAGACATGTTTCTGGCCGCCGTGATGACCGGCCCGTAGCAGGATCGAACAACGCTTCATGCCTACCTGGTGTACAACCTCAGCAGCGCATCCACCACGTCGATTCCCTGTAGGGCCGCGGCGCCGGCCACCGACACGAAATTTAGCACCGTCGACGAACCCGTGAACGTGATGCCATGAGGCGGCGTGCGGAAGACCTCGGCGGTCCGCGCCGCCGCGCCTTCCGGGACCACCGTACGGTAGGCTTCCACCACATCCTGACGCCAGGCCCCGGCCATGCTGGAAATCAGCAGCGCCAGAACGGCGTGCAGCTTGACCACCAGGATGAGGAACAGCAGGAGGGCCAATGACGCCACCGAGAGCAGGATGAGGAAATTGCCATTGGCAGGCATGAAGGGTTCATTCTTTCCAACGGTAACGTCCGCAATCAGTGCAACCTGCCGGCGCGGGATCGCCTGCTTTTGTGTCCGCCGAGGGAAAGCCCTTCTCGAGTTTGGGCGTGAAGCGGCAAGTTGTCCGAGCGTGGCGGATGGTCGGTCAGTTAGAGCATTTTCTCATCCGAAGATGAGCCTGGACGCGGGGAGCGAAGCGACCCGACGCTGGGTCTCCTTTCTGACTAGATCTCGGCTCTCTCGGGGGGGGGTAGAGTAGGAGGACGGGCGACTAAAGGCGACCCGCTCTCCCCTCATCGAACCGGAGATGCAGATTTCCCACGTCCGGCTCTCCTGAAAACTCTCGCCTCAGGCATTCGCATTTCCCGACAGACGGATC
>Ga0209698_10000155_pt1 | contig 71348 bp, 59 predicted proteins | sample LitLauG_LLR_2012_FD_187203 | JGI IMG/M metagenome (GOLD analysis project Ga0209698, IMG submission 187203) | Freshwater sediment microbial communities from Pennsylvania, USA - Little Laurel Run_MetaG_LLR_2012 (SPAdes) (version 2) | ecosystem: Environmental > Aquatic > Freshwater > Creek >... | reverse complement strand
CCGCCCACCGCGCCGCCGGTGCCGTTCAAGTTCATCGGCCAGATCGAGGACAAGGCCGCCAAGCCGGCCGCGTTCATCACGAAGGGCGATGCCTTGTTCGTGGTTCATGTGGGCGACGTGGTGGAGAACACCTACCGCGTCGAATCCTTCAACGCGGCCCACGTGGTCGTCACCTACCTGCCGCTGCAGCAGCGGCAGACCATCGAAGTGTCCGGAGGTTAGTCATGCCCTCAGTCCCGCCCGCCCAGAACCCGCAATCGGGGTGGCACCGTGCGCCGCCGGGCGCAGGCCGCCGCCGCGCCCTGCGGCGGGTCGCGGCCGGCGCCGTCGCGCTGGGCCTGTTGGGCTGCGCCGCGCAGCGCGATCACGCCGACGGCATGGCGGACATGGCGCAGGGCAAGCGCGAGGAGGGCCTGGCGCTGCTGGCCAAGGCGAGCCAGGCCGAGCCGAGCAATTCGCAGTACCGCCTGGACTTCCTGCAGCAGCAGTCGCTCGCCGAGCGCGACGCACTGACGCGCGGCGACGAGGCGCGCCGCCTGGGCCGGCTCGACGACGCGCGCCAGTGGTACCAGCTGGCGCTGCGCATCAACCCGGGCTCGGACCGCGCGCTGCGCGGCGTCAACAACGTCGAGATGGACGCGCGCCACGCCACGGTCCTGGTCGAGGTCACGGGCCTGATGAACGCGGCCAAGTTCGACGAGGCGCACGAGATGCTGCACAAGGTGCTGCTGGAGAACTCGGGCAACGGCGCGGCGCAGAAGCTCTGGACCGCGCTCGCCGAGAAGCAGGAGGCGGCCGAGCAGGCCAAGCAGGCGCAGATCCGCGCCGCGTCGGTGATGAAGAAGCCGGTGTCGCTGCAGTTCCGCGATGCCAACCTGCGCCTGGTGTTCGAGGCGCTGTCGCGCACGACCGGGCTCAACGTGATCTTCGACCGCGACGTCAAGGCCGACCTGAAGACGACCATCTTCGTGCGCGACGCCTCGGTCGAGGACACGGTCGACATGATCCTGCTGCAGAGCCAGCTCGAGAAGAAGGTGCTCAACTCGAACACGCTGTTCATCTATCCCTCGACCGCCGCCAAGCAGAAGGAGTACCAGGACCTCAAGATCCGCGTGTTCCAGCTGTCCAACATCGACGGCAAGACCATGCAATCCGAGCTCAAGGCGGTGCTCAAGTCGGCCGACCTGTCGCTCGACGAGAAGACCAACACCCTGGTCGTGCGCGGCACGCCCGACATGATCGGCGTCGCCGAGAAGCTGGTCGCGGCGCACGACCTGCCCGATCCGGAGGTCATGCTCGAAGTCGAGGTGCTGGAGGTGTCGCGCGACCGCCTCACCAACCTGGGCATCCAGTGGCCGTCGACGCTCGCCGTCGGCACGCCCTCCTCCGACACGACGCTGAGCAACCTGAACCACCAGACGCTGAGCGGCCTGACGGTCAACGGCCTGTCGGCCACGCTCAACCTGCTGCTGACCGACACCGACAGCAACATCCTGGCCAGTCCGCGCATCCGCGTGCGCGACAAGCAGAAGGCGAAGATCCTGATCGGCTCCAAGGAGCCGGTGTTCACCAACTCGGTGACGCCGACCGCGACCACCTCGGTGGTCACCGGCACCATCACCTACCTCGACGTCGGCATCAAGCTCGAGGTCGAGCCGCACGTGTACCTCGAGGGCGACGTCGGCATCATCATGAACATCGAGGTCAGCAACATCATCAACCAGGTCAAGGACCCGCAGTCCAACTCGCTGGCCTACGAGATCGGCACGCGGTCGGCACAGACCAGCCTGCGGCTGCGCGACGGCGAGACGCAGATCCTGGCCGGCCTGATCCAGGACCAGACCCGGTCGACCACCAATTCCGTGCCGGGCCTGGGCCAGATCCCGCTGTTCGGTCACCTGTTCGGCAACGACAACCGCGACCATTCGAAGGACGAGATCGTGCTGTCGATCACGCCGCACGTGCTGCGCGCCCCGGCGATCGCCGACCGCCGGGTGCGCGAGATCTTCTCCGGCACCGAGTCGACGGTGCGCGAGAACCCGCTGCGCCTCGATCCGGTCGGCGCGGTCAGCAATTCGCAGGCCGGCGTGCCGCCGGCGCCCGCGGCCATCGTGCCGGGTTTCGTCGGCGGCGGCGGCAATCCGACGCCGGGCGGCGCCGAGGTGCCGGGCGTGCTCGACTCGCGCGCCGCCCCGCCGCGCCACCAGCGGCCGCCGGCCGGCATGCCGTGGCCGCCGGGCAATGGCCCGGCGCAGCCCGAGCCGGGCGAGGCGCCGGCCGTACCCGAGGCCAGGCCGGATGGCGAACCGGCGCACGCGCCGGCGCCGGCGCCGACGGCGGCGCCCGTGGCGCCGGCGGCGGTGCCGCCACCGGCGCCGGCGGCCGGGCCGGTCAATCCGAATTGAACCGAGGTCCCAATCCGGGAGATCGAGAACCATCGTGTCCGCAGCCCGCCCGACCCGCCGGACCTGTCCGCGCGGCTTCACCCTGATCGAGCTGGTCGTCACGCTGACGCTGGTCAGCGTGCTGGCGCTGGTCGCCGTGCCGCTCTACGAAGTGACGATGACCCATGCCAAGGAGACCGAGTTGCGCACGGCGCTGCGCCAGATGCGCGACGCGCTCGACGCCTACAAGTACGCGGCGGACAATGGCTACATCGCCAAGGGCGCGGCCGATTCGGGCTTTCCGCCGAGCTTGCGCACGCTGGTCGAGGGCGTCGACACCATCATGACCCCGGTCGGCAACAGTCCGCCCGGCACGCCGGCCGGCGTATCGGGCAACGGTGCGCCGGGCATGGCGCAACCGGGCGGCCCGGGCGCGAGCTTCAGCGGGCCGGCCGGCGGCGGCTTCGGCAGCGCGGACCCCGCGGCGCCGGGTGCCAGCGGCAAGGCGCAGGGGGCCGGGGCGAACGGCGGCGCGAACCCCAACGGCAGCGCCGCGTCGATCCCGACCCACATGGTGTTCCTGCGCCAGGTGCCGCGCGATCCGTTCTTCGAGGACCAGAGCGTGCCGCCCGAACAGCAGTGGAACCTGCGCTCCTATGGCGCGATGCCGGGCGATTTCAGCGGCGGGCCGGATGTCTACGACGTCTCGTCGAAGGCGACCGGTGTCGGCATGAACGGCATCGCCTACAAGGACTGGTGAGATGGCGCGCTCCCCGCATCCGGTCCCCCGCGATCCGGCGCCGCGGCGCCAGGGCGCCGGATTCACGCTGGTCGAGCTGATGGTGGTCATGGTGCTGATCGCCATCCTGCTGACGATCGCCGTGCCGCGCTATTTCGGGACGGTCGACCGCGGCAAGGCTTCCGTGCAGCGGCAGAACATCGCGGTGGTCCGCGACGCCATCGACAAGTACTACGGCGACCTGGGCAAGTACCCGGAGGCGCTGCAGGACCTGGTCGACAAGCACTACCTGCGCGAAGTGCCGGTCGATCCGCTCACCGAGAAGCGCGACTGGGTGGCCGTGCCGCCGGTCGACACCACGCTCACCGGGATCTACGACATCCAGAGCGCGCTCAAGCCGGCCGAGGAGAAGAGCAATGGCTCCTGAGCGCCGCCGGCGCGGGCGGCCGCCGCGCGGCCTGGTGCTGCTGGCCCTGCTGCTGATGCTGGTGCTGGTCGGCGTCGGCGCGCTGGCCGCCGGCGAAGTCTGGGCCACCGTGCGCAAGCACGAGCGCGAGAAGGAACTGCTCTGGGTCGGCGACCAGTACCGCAAGGCGGTCATGTCGTACTGGAAGATGACGCCCGGCGGGCGCAAGGTCCTGCCGACCTCGATCGCGCAGCTGCTCAACGACGACCGCTTTCCCAATCCGGTGCACCACCTGCGCCAGGCCTATCCCGACCCGCTGCAGGACGGCGTCGCGCTCGAGCCGATCCTGATCAACAACGCGCTCTACGGCGTGCATTCGAGCTCGCGCCAGGTGCCGATGAAGCGCGCCCTGTTCCCGCGGCAGTACGAGAAGTTCGCCAGCGCCGAGGACTACACGCAATGGCAGTTCCTGTTCCAGCCCCCGCAACGCAACAGCTTGCTGCCCGCGGCGCCCGCGGCGCCGGCCAATCCCGGCGCGCTGCCCGGGCTGGGCCGCCACTGACATCCGAATGAAGCGCCAACGAAAGACCATGCCATGAAGAACCGCCTGCTGATCGCCGAGGACCACAACCTGCTGCGCCAGGGACTGTGTTCGCTGATCAACACCCTGCCCGATTTCGAGGTGATCGGCGAATGCAAGGACGGCAAGGACGCCGTGCGACTCGCCCTGACGCTGGCGCCGGTGGTCGTGCTCATGGACCTGTCCATGCCGGGGCTCAATGGCATCGAGGCCACGGCGCAGATCAAGCGCCGCCTGCCGGAGATCAAGGTGGTCGCGCTGACCTCGTACAAGACCGACGAATACGTGCGCGAGGCGCTGCGTGCCGGCGCCGACGGCTACATCCTCAAGGACGCGTCCTACGACGAACTCGTGATGGCGCTGCGCAGCGTGGTCGGCGGCAAGAAATTCCTTTCGCCCGACGTTTCCGGGCATCTGGTCGACAACTACCTCAACGGCAATCGCGTCGAATCCAAGACCGCGCCCTGGGACAAGCTGACGGCGCGCGAACGCAGCATCCTCAAGCTGATCGCGGAAGGGCGTACCAACCGGGCCACCGCGGAATTCCTCAATGTCAGCCCGAAGACCGTGGAAAAGCACCGGGCCAACCTGATGCGCAAGCTGGGCCTGCGCAACGTCGCCGAACTGACCCTGGTCGCGCTCGAGAGCGGGCTGATCGAGCGGCCCGGGACGGTGTCGCGGCTGCTCAACAGCGAAGAGCGCGACGGCGACACCGCGCGCGAGATCCAGCCCCTGGGATTGTGACGCGGGCGGCGCGCCCGGCGCTCGGCGCTCAGCGCTCGCGCTCGAGCACCGACTGCAGGCGCCAGGCGCCGCCGATCAATGCGCCGCGCGGACCCTGCGGTTCGAAGAGGACCCGGCCGCTGGTGGCCTCGACCCGCTTGCGGATCGACTGCAGGCCCAGCCCGCCCAGGCCTTCGCGGCGCGGCGGCCCGTCGTCCTCGACCGTGACGCACAGCTCGTCGCTGGTGGCGTAGAGCGAGACCACGGCGCGCGCCGCACCGGGATTCTGGGCGACGTTGGCCAGCGCATCCTGGACGATGCGGAAGATGTCGAGCTTGAGGCGCGGCGGCAGGTCGGCCTCGGCCACCGAAAGGCGGCATTCGACGCGCAGGCCGCGCCCGGATTGCTCGACCCCGCGGCACAGCCACTCGAGCGTCGACAGCAGCCCAAGGTCGTCGAGCTGGCGCGGCCGCAGGTCGGTGGAGATGCGCCGCAGCTCGGTGATGACCACGCGCAGCTGCTGCACGGCGTCGTTGAGGGTGCGCGTCGACTCGGGCGAGACGTCCGGGCCCATGCGACTGATCGCGTCCTCGATCATGTACTTGGCCATGACCACGACCGGAGCGATCTCCTCGTGCAGCTCGATGGCCACGCGCATGCGCTCGGCTTCCTGGGTGCGCATGAGGCCGTAGGCCACGCCTTGCGGATCGGTCTCGATGTCGGCTTGCGCCGCGCTGCGCCGCACGCGGCGCTCGGACCAGGCGATCAGGGCGCCGCTGCCATCCTCGTTCGGCGCCCGCGCCGTCATCTCGACCAGGGTGCGCCGGCCGCTGCGGCCCTTGAGCGCCAGCTCGAAGCTCTCCGTGGCGCCGAAGCGCACGCGCGCCGTGGCCACGTCGGCCGCCGCCTGCCAGCCCTCGAGCGCGAGGTCCTTGAGGGATCGGCCGCGCAGCTCCTGCGGCTCGAAGCCGAGCATCGCCGCGGCCGAGGGCGTGGCCTCGCTGATGCGGCCCTTCGGATCGAGCCGGATGGCCGCCGCCGACGAGGCGATCGCCGGCACCACGGCGCCGGCGTCCGGCAGGGTGCCCTGCGTCGCGGCCTCGGACATGCCTTCTTTCATCGTGCGGATCCCGCCGTTTCCAGGGTGGGGCCGGATGCCGCGCGGCAGCCTGATGCCCTGTTCAACCATGTTATGCCCATCGTACGCATTCCGGACCTTATTACGGCGCCCTGCCGTCCATCAAATGCGGCATGGCGACGCGCCGCAGGGCAGCGGCCGACCGTCCCGATGTCAGCTCCCGATGTCAGCGGTTGGAAGATCGTATTTTTCCCGATCAGGGTCGATTCCCCTTACACGGGACTACCCGACTTCCCGTGGGGGACAAACCCGACAAGCATCGAATATTCCAGCACGCTGGCGGAAATTTCCGACGCGGCCATCGCCGCTTCCGATGCCTCGCCGGCCGCGGCCCGGCGGACCCGATCCCTAGCGCCCGGCAAGCTGCAGCCGCACCTCGCGATAGAGTTCGTCGGGCGTCGCGAATCCGTCGAGGCGGATCCAGGGCCGCCCGGGCGCGGCGCGGAACAGGGTCACCGGCATGTGCCCCATCTTGTCGCCGGTGTACACCCCGAACGCCCGCTGCACGGCGATGCTCGCCTCGGCCGAGCCGGTGTAGTGCCGCCACTGCGGCCCGGCACCGTAGCGGGCGCGGAACTCGCGCAAGCGCTGCGGCGTGTCCTCCTCCGGATCGATCGATATCGAGAGCATGTGCACGCGGTCGCGGCCGGTGCCCAGGCGCTCCTGCAGGGCGGCGAAGGTGGCGCTGGTCACGGGGCAGATGGCCGTGCAGCTCGTATAGATGAAGTCGACATAGACCGGCCGTCCGTCGTCGAGCTCGGCGGCTAGCGAGACGCCCAGGCCGTCGTCGCGCACCAGACGGACGTCGGGCAGTTCCAGCGTGACCGTCGAGCGGCGCAAGGCCGCCTGCGCCGGCGCGGCATGATGCGCGGCGTGGGCGCGCTCCTCGGCATCCGGCGTCGCGGCCGACGCGCCGGCGAGCGCGCCCAGCAGCGCGAGCAGGGCGCCGCCGGCCGGCAGCGCGCGGCGGCGGGCCGCGGCCCTCATCATGGCCGTGCCGCGGCCACGTCGGCGCGGGCCGGCGCGGCCAGGGGCAGGGCGAAGCGCTCGTCGGCGAGCGGCGCATTCACCAGCACCTTGTCGACCAGGATGCGCGAGCTCGAACGCACATCCTGCACGGCGGTCTCGACGCGATGCGCGATCTTCAGCCCACCGACGGTCTTCCAGTCGTAGAAGTACGTCTCGGCGGGCCACAGGCGGCCCTCGATGAGGCGGTTGCCGTCGATCTTCAGGTCGAGAAAGGTCTGCGAGTCGATCCAGACGTGGCGCTGCGCGCCGCCCTTGAGCGCGAGCGCCAGGCGGTAGGCCCGGTGCCCTTCGACCTCGTCGACGCCTTCGAGGCTGACCGTGGTGCCCTTGCGCTCGGCGTCGATCAGCGGGCCCTCCGGGTCGATCTGCTCGGCGGCGGCTTGCGCCTCGGCGGCCGAGAACTTGCGCAGCGCCGGACCCTTGGGCGAGGGCTGCACGGTCCAGCCTTCGGTGCCGTCGAACACCTGCAGGGCGGTGAGATCGCCCAGGTTCAACTCGAGTCGCATGCGGTGCGGACGCTTGATCTCGAGAGTGAACGGCAGGCTCTGGTCCAGGCTGCCGCGCGGCGCGGCCGGGCTGCCATGGCGCGCCTTCGGGCCCTTCTTCTGGCCGTGCTCGATGCGCCCTTTCTCGCCCAGGGTGGCCAGCGCGCGCCAGGCCTCGAGCCCGCCGCGCGCCTGCGCGTTGCGCGCCACGATTTCCTGCACGCCGAGCGATTCCTTGGCCGCAGGGGCATCGGCCGTCGCCGGCGCGGCCGGCAGGGCCAGCGCGCCGGCATCGAGGAGGAATGCGGCGAGCAGGGCGGCCGCGGCGCGGCGCGATATCCGTTGGGGGTTCGTTTTCATGATGTCGGTTTTCCGATGTTCGATTCGATCAGGGCACGATCCAGTCCGAGTCGGCGACGACGCGCCGGCCGGCCGCGCTCAGCGGGTCGGCGGTGGCCGGCCGCTCGGCCGGCGCCACCTGGGCGTCGAAGTGGACCACAAAGCCGCCCTTGGAGGCAAAGCGCTGTCCCGGCGCGAGTCCCAGGCGGGGGAAATAGGCGTTGGCCAGGCGGCGGCTGATCATCATCTCGAGCCGCTCGATCAGGTACTCGGGCACGAAGCTGTCGAGCACGTGGCCCAGGGTCTCGGCGGTGATCACGCATGCCAGGTAGGTATCGACCTGGACGCGCTCGGCGCGCACCGGGATGTGCTGCACGCGCATCCAGCCGAAGGGGAAGTTCATGCGCGCGACGCGCCGCTCGGGCAGGTCGACCGGATAGCTCATGTGCGCCCGGGTGCGCCACGCCTCGGGCAGCGGCGCGGCATCGAGCCCGCCCATGAGACCGGAGAGCAGCACCGGTCCGGCCGGCGCCGCCGCCGGCAGGGCCTGCAGATCGGCCGGACGCAGCCAGAGCACCACGGTGTCGTCCGGCGCCAGTGCCTCCAGGGCCGCCGCGAGGTCGCCCGATGCCGGGACCGCCGGCAAGGCCCGGGCCAGCGCCGGCACCCCGGCCGCGCGCACCTGCTGGCCCAGGCGCGCGGCGGCCGCGGCGCCGATATCGCCCTCGCGATAAAGCTGCACCAGCCGGCCCGGCCGGGCCGGCGCGCCGTCCGCCGGCAGCGCCCAGCGCGCCAGCAGGTCGGCCTCGAGCAGCACGCCGCGCGAGAAATAGGCGGTGTAGAAATCGCCCTCGCGCACCACGGGCAGGTCGACATTCGGAAACAGGCAGGGGACCTGGGCCGATTCGCAGAAGCGGTGCACCGGCTCCCAGTTGGCGCGGGCCAGGCCCGAGAGCAGGGCGAACACCGGCTGCGCGTGCTGCCGGTCGTGCAACTGGCGTTCCCAGGTATCGGGCGGCCCTTCGAGCTCCCAGACCTGCAGCCGCCACTGCCGCGTCACCCGGTACTTGATCTCGTGCGAGGACTTGAGCGGCCGCGTCTCGGCGGCGATAACCTCGTTCTGCGTGGCGAAGAAGCGCTGCAGCACCTCGAGCATGGCGGCGCGCTCGACCGGATCGGCATCCGGCGTGATGACCGTGGCGAACTGCAGCGTGGTCTCGCTGACGCCGGCGAACGGCCCTTCGCCCAGGCGGTGCAGATACTGCAGCAAGGGGTGCAGCGCGGCGTCATCGAGCGCATAGCGCGGCATCAGACCGCTCAGCACGCGTCCGTCGGAGGCGACCCCTTCGCGCAAGGCGCGCGCCAGCGTCGCGTCGTCATAGGGCACGTGACGCTGGTGATAGCCCTCGACATGGGCCATGGCGAGGTCGCCGGAGTTCTCCAGCGCCGACCGCTCGAGATACTTGCGGGTGATCGGCGGGACGACGTAATTGCCCTCGACGTTGCCCAGGCCGCTGCGCCGATGGCAATTCACGCAGGCCGCGGTGGCGCCTTCGACGCGTGTCTGGTTCTCGCGCAGCGCCAGCAGCGGCCGGCCCGAGGGCAGGACGCCTTCGCGGTAGAGCCGCTCGCCCGGATCGGCGGGCGTCGCGGCGCCGGCCGGCGGCGCCAGCGCGCCCAGCGCGAGCGCGGCAGCGGCCAGGGCGGCGGCACGCGCGAGCCGGGACCGGTTGCGGAACATGGCGGGGACGCCCGTCGGATTTCCCCTGGCGCCCGCTACTGCGGCTTGCCGAATGCCGCGCCGTCCACCTTGGGATTGAGCGCGACCGACTGCACGACCAGCTTCTCGTGCTCGACCTTGCCGTCGACCCGGGTCTCCATGAGATACGGGATCTTCACGCCGTCGACGCTGCGGAAGTCGCGCAGTGCGGTGTACTCGGCCACCTCGTGGCCGTTGAAGCGGCGCGAGCCGTCGATCTGCACGTCGAGGAAGCTCTCGGCATCGATCCAGACGCGGCGCGTGTCGCCATTCTTGAGCGCGAGCTTGAGACGGTACGCCGGCCGGCCGTCGACCCGATCGGTGCCGTCGAGCGCCACCTGGGTCCCCTTGGCGGCGTAATCGACCAGCGGCCCGTCGATCTCCTGGAACTGCTGGGCCTTGCGCAACTCGTCGGCGGTAAAGGGCTGGACGCCGCGATGCAGGAAGGGCTGCAGCTTCCAGCCATGCTGGCCATCGTAGACCTGGACCAGCGTTTCGTCCTGGAACCGGACCTCGAGGCGCTGGCGGTGCGGCCGCTGCATGGTCAAGGTATAGGGCAGGCTGATCGGCGTGCCCAGCGCTTCCTCGCTGGCGTGCTGTTCCGGCGCCTGGCCCGGCTTGGTCGACCGGCCGGGCTTGTCGAGCAGGCGCTCGGTGGACGACGGGTTCATGCCGTTGTCGGGCCGGGCCCGGCCGGCATCGAGGGAACCGGCATAGCGGATCGACTGGATGGAACGCCACGCGGCGAGGCCGCCGCGCGCCGCGATGTTGCGTTCGACGATCTGCTGCGCGGTCAGGCGCGGCAGCTCGGGTCCGGCGGCGGGCGCCGGCGCGGTGGAGCGGCCCGCGCTGGCGGCCGTGCTGGCGGCGCTGGCGGAGGCGCCCGGAAGGGCGGCGCAGAACAAGCCGGCGATCAGGCCGGCGATCAGGCGAAGGCTAGGATTCATCTTGGACCACCTCTGGGCAATGCCGAATGGACGAGAAAAAGAATCTGGATTGGAACCTATTGGACCGGATGGCGCGGCAGGCCGAAGCGCAAAAAGGGCGCGCACCGACCCGCCTTACTCGACGATCAGCCCGTCGGCGTGAAAGCCGCCGATGACCACATCGACCCGGCTGCCGCGGCGCACCACCTGGTTGCCGTTGCCGAACATCAGATAGTACGAGCGCCCGGCTTCGGCCCCGGTGGCCTGGCGCAGCTCGCCGATGTTCTCCATGGCCGGAACCGCGAGGCGGGCGCCGCTGGCCTCGTCGACCAGGTAGGCCGTCGACTTGCGGTCGAGCAGCGCCTTGGCCTTGGCCGGATCGACGACGCGATAGCGGAAATTGAGCATCCAGTCGTGCGACGCCAGGTGCACGCCGAGCACCTCGACGCCCCACGTGCGGCGGATCAGCTGCCCGGTGCGCATCTGCCAGTTGCGCATCTGCGCCGCGGCGTCGGCCGACTGGGCATCGGCGTCCGGCGCCGTCGCGGCGACGGCATCGGGCGCCAGGCTCCAGCCGAGCAGGCCGGTGGCCAGCAGCGCCGCCAGCGCGGCCGGGAAGCGCCGGGCATACCGGCCGGTGATGTCATGCATGCGCAATATCCTCCAAGGTCCCCGTCCTGACGCAACGCGCGGACCGCGCCACGACGCCTGCGCGCCGGACCCGGTCACCGCCCCCCGCCTCCGGTTCGCCTGGCCGGCGTCCCCGGCGCTGTCGCGCTCTGCACGCAGCGCGCTGGCTGCATCGGGACGTCCGGAACGTGTACCGCCGGGCGCCGCGGTCCGACCCGCCGCACCCGCCTGCCAAAACAAATCCGCGGCTTGCGCCGCGGCCTCGCCCAACGGGCCGGAGCACCGCGCGGACGCATGGCGTCCGCGCGGCGATCTCAAGGTCAATTGCCCGTGATGTTGTTCACCGCGGTGTAGCCCGGTGCCGTGGTGCCGACTTGCACGCCCGTGACCGTCAAGGTCGCCGTCGTCGCCGTGCCCGGGGTATCAACGAAACGTACCGTGATCATGCAGCTGCCGCCCGCCAACACCGTGCCATTCTTGGCACAGGAGCCGCGGTTCCCCGGAACCACGGTGTAGCTGATGCCGGCTGCGGTGTTCGGCGAGGCGACCCCGATCGAGCTGATGGTCAGCGGCAGGCCGCCGGTGTTGCTCAGCGTGAAGGTATGCGTCGCGCCGCCGGCCGTCCGGGTGATCGCTCCGAAGCCGAAATCCTGCCCGAGATTGATCGCCGGCGGGTTGGCGCCCGTGCCGCTGACCGGCAGCGTAGCGACTTGTATCGCATCGCTGGTGACCACGACACTCCCGGCAACCACCCCGGTCGCGGTCGGCGCGAAGGTCACGTCGATCGTGCAGGAGGCGCCCGGCGGGAGCGGCGACACCGTGCCGCAGGTCGTGCCGGCCAGCGAGAACTCGGCCGACGAACCGGTGGCGAAGGCGATGCCCGAGGCCGGCAGGTTCAGCGGCACCCCGCTGACATTGGTCAGCCGCCACTGGAACGGTCCGGCACTGGTGCCGATGCGCACCGCGCCGAAGTTGTGCACGCCGGTCGGCGCGAGCGCGATCCGCGGCGTCACGCCCCGGCCGCTCAGGCCGATCGGGCCAGTGACCGATTGCTCGACCGTCGCGGTCGTGCCCAGGTTGGCGGTGCCGGTCACCGACAGCGTTCCGGTGAAACTGCCTGCGGCCGTCGGCAGGAAATTGACCACCACGGTGCAGGATCCGCCGACCGGGACCACCGCCGGGTAGGGCGCGCAGGTTCCGCCGGCGCCCAGGGAGAACGCGGTGCCGAGCGGATTGAGCACGCTGTCGCTGGCGAAGTAGCCCGGGCCGTAGCCGCTGTTGGTCAGCGTCACGGTGCCGCTCAGCTGTCCGCCCAGTTCCACAGGGCCAAAGGCGAGCGCCGTCGGCACAGCGGTGGCGATCGGCGGCCAGGCCGTGCCGCTCAGGTTCACGGTCTGCGTGCCGTTGCCGCCGTTGCTGGCCACGCTGATGACGGTCGGCTCGGCCGTGCCGCCGCCCAGGGCGAAGGCGCCGGTCGGATGGAAGGTGACCGTGATCTGGCAGCTCGCATTGGCCGGCAGGCCCGCCGCCGGGCAGTTGCTGACGGCCGAGTAGTAGGCATTGCTCGAGGCGATGTTGCCGACGATCAGGTTGCCCTTGCCGCCCGGATTGCCGACGTTGGTCACCGTGAGCACGGTCGTGGCGACCTGGCCGGTCTGCACGTTGCCCAGGTTGGTCGACGACACGGTCAGGCCGGCTTCCGGACCCGGAACCGTGAACTCGTCGGCGCCGATGTCCACGCCGCTGCCGTCGCGCGGCACCTGCGGACGCCGATCGCCGTCGATGTCGCGCACCAGGGTCGGCGCGAGTCCGGCGATGCTGGCGCCGCTGTTGTACGCGCCGCCCGAAGCGCCGGCGAGGTGGTAGTCGCCGATCACCGTGCCGGCCGAGGTCGTCGAGGTGGTCTGCGGATCGTACAGGTAGAGCGGCCCGAAGCGCACGTCGACGTAGTTGCCGGCCTCGTCCAGCGTCGCGCCGGCCGTCAGGTTCTGCGCCGCCGGGTCGAGGAAAGGCTGGCCCGGCTCGAAGATGAAGGCCGGATTGGCGCGTGCGCCGTTGCAGTACGGCTTGGTCAGGTTCGGATCGTTCGAGTCGTTGCCGCCCTGGTCCGGATAGCCGGCGGTGCTGGTGATGACCGAGTAGCTGGGCAGGAGGGCGAAGCCGAACACGTTGCTGCCGGCGGCAACCGACGCGTCGTCGGTCGTGCCGAGGTCCCAGTAGGCCGGGGCGCCGACGCACTGGCCGATGGTCGTCTGGGCCGGCAGCGGCGTGCACGTGTGGCTGTACGCATCGGCGACCGTGTTCGACGGGCACAGCGTATTGGCCTGGATCACCGCGCCGCCCACGCCCAGCGGTTGCGGCGTGATGGCGAAGTAGAACGACCGGTTCTGCCAGAGGATGTTGTTGTACATCAGCGGGCTCGAGTACTGGTACAGCGCCTGGTTGGCCGCCGTCATGCCGGCCAGCAGGGCCGCCGAGGTGCGATCGACGCTGACCCCCGCCGGCGAGGGATAGCCGGTGGTGTTGGTCAGCGGCGCCGCCTGGTTCAGCGGATTGCTGCCGATCATCGAGCCGACGATGCCCACGCTGTCGTTGTCGGCGATCGTGTTGTTGGCCAGCGTCACGGCGAGCGCGTCGACCGCGGAGATGCCGCCGCCGCCCCAGCCCGAGACGTTGTTGGTGATCATGTTGTTGGTGATGGTCACCTGGTACCACGGGCCGGTCAGCTGGCGCCGGCGACGGTCGTCGGTTTCGCCGTTGGGCGCCGCGTTGACGTCGCTGCCGTTGACCTGCTGCAGGCGGATGCCGCCGCCATGGCCGGCCTGGGCGAAGTTGCCGCGGATCAGGTTGCGGTCGATGGTCACGTTGCCGGTACCCAGCGAGATGCCGCCGACGGCGCCCTGCTCGCCCTCGATCACGATGCCGCCGCCGTTGACCTGCGAGGTCTGCTGGTAGCTCTGGTTGAAGATGATCGTGTTCTGCGCGATCGTGCCGTTGTTGCTCACGCCCAGGTGGCCGATGCCGCCGCCATCGCCGGCGCTGTAGTTGCCGCAGATGAAGTTGTAGTCGACCAGGTAGTTGTCGGTGCCGGTGCACAGCGACAGGCCGCCGCCGGCACCGGTCGAGTTGGCCGAGCCGACCGTGCCCGGGTTGGCTTCCACCGTGCCGTTGTTGGTGATCACGTTGTGGTGGATATGCAGGCCCACGTCGAACGCGAACACCGTGCCGTCGGCGGCGACCGGCGTCGCCGACAGGCCCTCGATGAAGGGCACGCCGACGCGCACGCCGCCGTTGAACGAACCGGCATTGCCGTACACGCGGTTGTTGGAGATTTCGAGCCCGTTGGCCCAGCCGTTGACGTAGATGCCGCCGCCGGCGTCGCCGCCGGTGACCGTGATGCCGTCGATGCGCGAGGGCGCGCAGCTGAAGTTGCTGTAGCTCATCGGCGTCGCCGAGGCGATGATTTTGACCGTGTTCGAGGTCGGCGGGAACAGCACCTGGTCCGGATAGCTGCTGGTCGCGGTGTTGCCGCAGTTGGCATTGGGCAGGCCGGTTACGGCATCGACGGAGTCGGGGTTCTTGGCCAGCACGGTGATGCCGGCGCCCTCCTCCGTGGCCAGCACGCTGGGCTCGAGCAGGACGATGCCGCCGGTGATCTCCTGGTTGGGCAGCGGGTCGACCTGCGAGTTGGCGACCTGGTTGCCCAGCACGGTGTCGACGCCGAAGTACCGGTTGACCAGGGGCCGCCAGTTCTGCAGCTTCTGCGTCGGGTACTTGGCGGCGCTGATCACGACCGCGGCGGCGCCGACGCCTTGCAGGCGCACCGGCTTCCACATGATGACCAGCTCCGGATAGCTGCCGGCATCGACGATGATGAGGTCGCCGGGCAGCGCCTGGTCGATCGCATCCTGGATCGGATGGGCATTGCCGGCCGAGGTCGCCGCATTGGCGACCGGCTCGACGACCACCGGGGCCTTGTCGGCGGCGCCCAGGATGTTCAGCGTGACGGCGTCGACCGATTTCTGGCCGGTGCCGCTGACGATGACCAGCTCGCCCGTGGTGACGCCCGCCGGAACCGTGGCGGTGATCTGGGTGTCGGTCCAGCCGCCGGCGGCGATCGCCAGCGGGGTGCCGTTGACCGTCACCGAGCCGGTGCCCTGGCTGGCGCCGAAGCCGTAGTGGCGGGTGATGGTACGGGCGTTCCACGGCGCCGTCGTGCCGCTCGGGCCCTGGTAGTTCGGGTTGGGCACCTGCACGTCGCCGAGCGCCTTGATGGTCACGGTGCGCGCGGTGTCGGCGGCGGCGAGCCACGGACCGGTGCCGCTGCTCGTATCGACCCGGGCGATGGCCGGGGTGGTCGCGGGCAGCGCGCAATCGGGCGGGTTGTAGCCGGCCGCGAAGGCGGCCACCGGCAGGATCGGCGTGTCGAGGTACACCGTCATGCCCGGCATGAACGGGTTGGTGTAGCAGAAGTTGCTGTACGACGGGTTGTACAGCGGGTCGGTGACGAAGGTGCCGTTCGGGCCGGGGATCGGGCCCGGATCGTTCATGCAGGTCACCATCATGTTGGGCGAATAGCCGGCCGGATTGGGCACGTTGACCTGCCAGGTCGAGTAGATCACGCCGTTGTAGGTGCCCCACTGGTCGGTATAGACGCGCGACACCTCGATGCCGTTGAAGTCGCGGATGGCGATCGGCGCATACGAGGCGGCGAACTTCTCGCCGAAGTCCGGCGCGGCGGCGTTGATCTCCGCGGCGGCGTCATCGAGCATCAGCCCGGTGAAGTGCGAGGCGCGCGGCGTCCGGGTGAACAGGAAGAAGTTGGCCAGACCGGTCTGCTGGTCGTTGAGCACGACTTCCTTGCGGTCGCACAGCGGCTTCATCGCGCCGGCGAACGGCGCCACCTGGCCCGAGATCGGGAACAGGCTCATGAAATCGGGCACCTGGTGCGGCGTGCCGACGCACTTCGGATAGAGCGCATTGCCCTGCGTGAAGTCCAGGCCCAGGGTGTTGTTGTTGTTGCCCGGGTTCTTCGGGTTGTAGGCCGAAGACAGCGAGGCCTGGTCGGGCAGGATGAAGATGTTGGTCAGCGCGCCGAACTGCTGGCCATTGAGCGGCGCGACCCAGCCGTCGCCGATCAGGATGTTCTTGTCCTCTTCCTTGACGATCTCGTAGCCCGGCGGCGGCACCACCTCGACCATGTAGTTGCCCGGAACCAGCGGCTTGCCGTTGGCATCGGTGTTGATGAAGTAGGCACCGTCGAACACCGCCGGCTGCACCTGGTTCCACATGTGGAAGCCGTCGTAGCACTTGAACTGGTGCGCCGTGCCGATCGAGTAGGCGACGTAGGGGTCGTTGCTGTCCTGGCCGGGGCAGGTCATGTTGGCCTGCACGCCGTTGCTCGGATACGCGGCGGCCGGTGCCGTGGCGCCGGTCACCGGAACGAGCAGCGTGCCGTCGGCCTGCAGGACGTAGTGCTTGCCGTCGGCGCCGGTGACGGTATTGGCCCAGTCGTCCCAGCTGGTCGACGAGGTCGAGTTCACGAAGACATAGCCGGTCGTGCCGTCGGCATTGGCGACTTCGCGGTACAGGTTGATCGTGACGCGCGGGATGCCCGGCTCCCACAGGTTCTGCACCTGGAGGCTAGGATCGTCGAAGCCGCGGGTCGACGAGTACACGACCATGCCCTGGATGCCGCCGTTCTCGCCCGGGTGGAAATTGCGCCGGCCGTAGTTGAGGATCTGGGTCTGGTTGATGAAGGTCTGCACGCCTTCGAACATGCCGTTGTACGGCGTCGTGGCCGGATCGATGCGGTTGGTCGACGTCGACGCGCCGGCCGGCACCGCGCCGTAGGAATTGCCGGTATACGGGTCGGTCCAGACGTAGCTCGAGTTGAGCACGCCGGCGGTCGGCGAGCCGAGCGCGCAGGGGCCCGTATTTCCGGCGACCGCCAGGGTACCCTGGCCGGTCGACGTATTGGTGGTGACGCAGTCGGGCTGGCCGCCGGCGTCGACCGTGACGTTGACGCCGGTCGAGGTGTAGCGGGCGCGGTCGGATTCGACGACGTACCAGTTGAACAGCGGGAACAGCTCGTTGAACACCGCATTGCCGTTGCCGTCGGTGAACAGCGTGTTGGAGATGCTGCCGTCGCGGAAGTGCACGCGCACCGGCACCAGCGGGATGCCGGGCTCGTTGGCGTCGCGCACGCCGTTGCCGTTCGTGTCCAGGTAGACGCTGGCCTCGATGCGGGTGAACCAGCTGAACACGGGGATGTCGCCCAGGGCGACGCTGGCCGCGGCCGACTGGGTCGCCGTGATGTTCTTGAAGGCGATGATCTGGTCGAGCCACTGGTCCCAGATGACCAGCTCGTACTGCTGGCCGGCCGGCACGGCCGGCAGGGTGAAGGTGCCGTCGGGCTTGCAGGCCGTGAATGCGATGTCATTGCCGGTCTCGCCGACCTGGTTCAGGGCGACGAAGCAGTTCGATTGCGCGATGGCCGCATTGGAGGCCGAATCCCAGAGCGTCTCCATGATGGTGCGCGACATGTGCAGGCTGGTGACGCGGCCCGAGATCGTCGTCGTCGTGCCGGGGCTCTGCGCCAGGGCGACCGCGTTCTGGTCGGCGATGTGCGCCGGATTGAGCCAGCCGATGAAGGTATGGAAGCCGGGCGGACCGAACTCCTGGAAGTAGTTCGGTTCGTTGGCCTTGGTGAAGGCATCCTGGCCCGGCGTGCCTTCGAGCGTCGAGGTCTGGTACCAGGTCTGGCCCGCACCCTCGCGTGCCGCGCCCGGATGGGCGATCACGTCGTAGCGGCCCGGCATGATGTTGTTGATCAGCGCCTGGCCGGCCAGCTGGTAGGTCGTCGCGTCGCGCGCCATGGCGCTGGCCGGCACGAGGACCACGGTACCCGCGGCGACGCCGCCGGGATTGGCGAAATGGAAGCCGGTCGGGCTGTCGATGGTCACCGTGAAGGAGCCGTTCAGCGCAGCGGTCCCCAGGCCGGTGACATCGATCGTCGGCCCGGCGCCCTGCACCGAGCTGCCGAACTGATGCGGCACCGAGGTCGTGACATAGACGTTGCCGTCGGCATTGACCGTCACCGAGGCGATCGGTCGATCGCCATCCGGGCAGGTATAGACCACGCCGACGAGGTTGGTCTGCTGCAGCGCGGCTGTGCCGGCCGGCGTCTCGTTCGGGCAGCCCGCCACCCCGAGCAGGGAGTTGGTGAGCGGCATGTTGAAGGCGTCGAAGGTCACCTGTCCGACCGGGTCGCCGGAGCGGCCGCCGACGTCGTTGACGATGATCTCGAAGCCGCCGAGGCCGACTTCGTTCGCGTCGTAGTCGTTGTTGGTCGGGCTGTTGTCCTCGAAGATGAAGATGCTGAGGGCAGCCGGGCGCAGCGGATTGGGCTCGACGGAAATCGTCGCGGTGGTCTGGGCCGGGGCCAGCTGCGCGCCGCCCATGGTGTGGCCGCAGTCGGTCGGCGCACCGAATCCCGGGGGCGCCAGGTAGGCCGGATTCGGATTGCCGGTATTCGTGTACAGGCAGTTGGAGCTGGTCGTCGGACTGCCGTAGTAGGCGTTGATGAACGGATTGGCCGCATCGCCCGGCAGCACGGAAATGTAGTAGTGCTTGGTCGGGTCGAGCACGGCATCGGCCGGGAACGTATAGGTCGCCAACGGTGCCGTCGCTTTTTGGTAGGTCTGGCCGCCAGCGCCGTCGCCGCAGGACATGGGTCCGGTGCAGCCGACCGCCACCACCGGCATGTGGCTCTGGTGGAAGCTCACCGCCAGCGTCGGCGGCGGCAGGCCATTGACGTAGGGCGGCGTCACGCCCGGCGTCGCATTGTGGAAGGTGCGGTCCTCCTGGATGATCCACATGTAGTCGCCGACGGTGAGCGGCGTGGTCACCGGCGGAACGGCATTGGGATTGGCCGGATTGTTCAACGCATCGACGACGGTGACGGTCGGGCCGTTGGGCGCCGGAAAGACGACGTTCGCGGTGCCCTTCGCGGCCGAGGCCGGGTTGCGCGTATCGGTCGCGGTGTACGTGAAGGTGCAGGTCGTGCCGGTGCGTACCGTCGGCACCGCGACGAAGGAGCCGTCGGCGTTGAGCGTCACCTTGCAGTTGGTCGCGCCGGTCAGGGCGGCGCTGAGCGGGAAGCCGTCGCTGGCGGCAAAACCGGCCAGCACGCCCGAGGAGCGCGAAATCACGCTGTACAGGCTGGAGACCGAACTCGTATAGGTCGGGCCGCTGGTCGGGGCCGTGAGGCTCGCCGACTCGGCGGCGAAGTTCAGGACCACCGAATTGCAGATCGGGGTCGCGGCGCCATTGCAGACCGTGAACGTGTCGGCTGCGGCGATCGGCGCGGTGGTCGGCGTATAGGTAAAGGTGGCGCCGCTCCAGGTCACGGTGCCCTTGGTGGCCGCCGCGGTGGCCGTGGCCGTGCCGGCAACGCAGCCCGCCGTGTTGAGCGAAACCGTGGCGCTGAACGAGGCCAGGGCGTTGGGCGCGATGGCGAAGGTGCAGGTCAGCGAGCCCGGTGCCGCGCCCAGGCTGGGACCGCCATTGCCCGAGATGAAGGTGTTGGTGAGGGCCGCAGTGGCGCCGGTACCCGCCGTGGCGATCGCCAGGAAGCCGTGCATGCCGGCACCACCCTGGTTGTCGCTGGCCAGGGACAGGGCGCGGTCGAACATCGCGTAGACCTTGTCGGTATAGGCGGTCGGCGCCGTGCCGACGGTGCTGGCCGTGGCCAGCTTGCCGTTGGAAACGGGATTGACGATGACGTCGGCCGTGCGCCCGGGCGGCAGGTTCACTTCGCTTTGCACCTTGGGCAGCCCCGGGGCCAGGTGGCCGTCCTCGGACAGCACCGCCATCTGCAAGCCCGGGATGACCGGCACGTGCAGCCGCGAGCCGGCATTGACGAAGCGCACCAGGACGTTGCCGGTCACCGCGCCATCGGCGATCACGGCGGCGGTCGCGGCGAGGTTGGCGGCGTTGTAGGGCGAGCCGTTGACCAGGAAGTAGGTCGGCCGGTAGTTGACCGCCGGCGGATAGCAGGGAATCGTGCCGCCCTGCTGCGCGTTGAGGCATTTGGGATCGCTCGAGATCAGCGTCTCGGCCGTGCCGGCAACCGCGGCGGCGTCGACCGCGGCGTTCTGCACCGGGTCGATCTCGCTCAGCAGGTAGGTGGCGTCGGCGTCATACGGCACGCCGGCATAGGACACCGAGTAGACGTTGGTTCCGGGCGGCAGCGTGCCCGGGTAGGCCTGGCCGGCGGTGGTGATGGTGGTCACCGGCGGCGTGGCGGTGCTGGCCGTCGTCACCGGCGCGGTGGTCACGATCAGCACGCCATACAGCCCCATCGGCGCCTGCAGCGAGGGATGGGTGCCCGTTTCGTAGAGATACGTGCCGGGCGCGAGCGTGCTGGCTCCGGCGCTGTTCGCCCAGGTGTACGCGGCGCTGGGCGTCGTCGAGCCGAGCGCCCCCGCTTCCGGGCCGAAGGAGCGCGCGCGCGCGCCCTGGACGGGAGGGGTGAACAAAGCCGGGGCATTGACGTTCCACGTCGTGGTGGTCACCGGCGCGTGCGGGAGGAGCGGGTCGCGATCGGGCTTGCCCAGGTCGGTACCGCCGATCTGGCCGACGATGGTCAGCGAAGTCGGCACCGGGAGGCTATTGCTCAGGTTGACCGTGAGCACGTCGCCGACCGGCAGGACGATGGTCGGCCCGGGGGCCCAGGGCGCGACCGTGCCGGCCGCCGGGCAGGCGCCGCCGACGGTCGTGCCGGCCGATCCGGTTGCGGCCGCGCCGCAGAACTGCCACATCGGCACCGTGGAGCCGTCGGGCAGGACCGCCGTGGCGCGTTGCGCGGTGATATTGACCGTCGTCGCGGCGGATGCGAGTCCGGCGGCCGCGAGCAGTGTTGCGGCCAGGGCAGCGGACTTGCGCAATCCGGCGTGGAAAGGCTTGTGCATTCTCATTCTCCTCGTACGCGACGGCATCAATTCGTTTCGTCGATCGCCTGCAGCGGCGGCTGGACGACCAGCATCATCAGCATGCCGCCCGGAAAGACGTTGTTGGTTGTCAGCTCGCGCTCGGCATGCGAGTGCCACATGAAGGCGTAGCCGGCCGACGGGTTCTGGATCGTCGTCCCCGGAGGCAGGGGCGTCGAAAGGAACTGGGGTACGCCGCCGCCGACCGGGATCTGGTTCAGGCCCAGGTAGGGCGTGCCGCCGTACCAGAGGCCGTTGGCGACGATCTGCGGGTCGGGCGGCGTGATCGGGATCGGCTTGTTGTGGTCGGCGCACCACTCGTAGTAGTTGGGGGCCGTCGGCGGCGCGGCGGACGGCTTGCTGTTGACGGTGTAGAAGCCGTTGCCGTCCGGATAACACGGAGCCGGATCGAGCGCGACGTTGTCCGCCGGGGTCGGGCCGATCGGCAGGGGCGTGGCCCGGCCGATGTTGTTCAGGCTGTGCCCGTACATGTCCCAGTTCAGGCCCTTGCCGGTGTAGGTGAAGATCAGGTCCTGGCCCTGGCCCGGCACGGTCGGCACGGTGTAGTACAGCGGACCGGCCAGCCGGGAATAGCCGGCGTTCGCCGCCAGCGGATCGTTGGCCGAGAGCAGCAGGCCGCCGTCGCGCCCCAGCACGCGGCCGTGGTTGGCGTGGATGTGGAAGGGATGCTGCATGCGGCCCTGGCCGACGACGCGCAAGAGCATGGCCTCGCCCGGATGGATCTGCGGGTCGCCGTTGTACGGCTGGTTCGGATACATCGGCGCGAAATTCGGATCCTCGTCGTCCGGGAAGGAGCGGCCGTTGATGAGGAAATAGTTCGGGTGATAAGGATCGGTCACGACGTTGAGCGTCGGACAGGCCGTGGCGCCGGCCTCGACGCAGGCCTGCACGGCCTGGTGGATGTTCGAATCCATCTCCGAGAACTGGAACAGGAACTCGCGGTCGTAGCAGGTCTCCGGATGGTCATAGGCCGAGGTCGACAGGCGGTAGTCGACGCCGCCGACCGCCCCGTTGCTCAGGCCGCGCAGGCTCGGATTGGCCGCCGAGCAGGCCTTCCCCGATACCGGCGCCTTGGGCAGCACGACCAGCGCGCCGAACAGGCCCATGTCCACCTGCAGCTCGGAGCGCGAGCCGCTGTAGTAGGCGTAGGTGCCCGGCTGGCTGGCGGTGAAGGTGTAGGAGACGGTGGTTCCGGGCGCTGCTTCCTGGGCCACGGCGCCCTGGACGCCGCCGGTGGCGCTGGTCGCGAAGCCGGAGAAGACGATCGAGGTGTTGCCGGCCACCGCGGGCAGCGCGTTGTAGAGATTCACCGTCACGATCTGGCCCTCGGTCACGATGAGGGTCGGTCCGGGGATCTGCATCAGGCCGCAGGTGGCCGTCACGCTGAGCGTGGTCGGCAGGATGCCGCCGGCCGGCTTGCTCGGCACCAGTCCGGGCGTGCCGGCGGACGTCGTGCCGGCGGCGCCGCAGCCATAACCCCAGGTGTAGATCTGCGCGCCGTCGGGCTGCGAGATGAAGCCGGGGCTGGCATCGAGGTTGAACGAAACCGTTGCAGCGGTTCCCGACCCTCCCGAGATGCCCGGCACGGCGGCGCCGGCCGGCGTGGCGGCGAGCAGGCCGGCGGCCAGGGCAGCCAGGGCGCAGGTACGGAAGAGTCGCGGAGCCGTGGGGCCGGCGCGGAGGGAGCGAGCCACGATGCGGCCGCGATTCGAGTGGGCGTGCGTCACGTGGTCTCTCCTTAGTTGACCTGGATCTCGGTCATCATTCCGCCGAAGTTCTCGGCGTCGTTCGACAGATGGTCCAGGCTCGGCGAGTAGAGGAAATAGGTTCCCGGCGCGACGTTGCTCGCATCGAGGATCACATCGGCGTTGTCGCCCGGCCCGATCTCCAGGCTGTTGGTGCCGTAGTACAGGTTGTTGCCGGCGAGATCGCGCAGCAGGCGCCCGGCGTGGGCGATCACGGTCATCGGGATGCCGGCCGAAGCCAGGTAGTGGAATTCGGTCACGCTCAGGTTCGAGATGCGCAGCAGGGCGCGGGTCTGGCCCAGCCCGGACTTGTTCAGGACGATCTTGGTCGGCACCGGTTGCGAGTAGCGGCTGGCGCCGTCTGAGCCCTCGGTCGACATGGGCCCCGGATCGATGCCCTGCGGGCTGGCCGGGTCGAGCGCGCCGCCGCCGACCGTGTCGGGGTAGCCGCGGCCGCTCATCAGGAAGTACTTGTCCTTCATGTCGACGAAGGGTTCCTGGTTGAAGGTCATGCCGATGAAGTGGAAGGTCGGGTCGAAGCCCATCAGCTGGATCGGCACCTCGACGTCATAGGCCGTGCTGCCGTCGCCGTCGTTGTAGGCGTACTTCATCGTGTTGCTGGTGCTGCCGTCGTGCGCCAGCACCTGGACCGCGCCGTTGGCCGGCGGCAGGGGCGTCGTGCACAGCACGTCGGAGGCGCAGTTCTCGGGCGGGAAGTTCACGTGGCCGTAGGCCGTGGCGGTGGCGGTCGTGGGCGCACCGGTCGGCACAACGAGGGCGGCACCGGTCTCGTAGTTGGCCAGGGCGGCATAGAGGCTGGCATTGACCGGCAGGCGGTTCTGCCGCGGCCGCACCCAGAGGCTGCCTTCCATGCCCATCTGCAGGTGCTCGGGCGGCGTGATGTGGCAGTGCCAGAAGTAGGTTCCGGCGTCGGGCGCGATGTAGTAGTAGGTGAAGCTGCCGGCGATGTTGATCGCCACCGAAGCGTCCGGCACGCCGTCGAAGTAGGACGAGGCGTTGGGGTAGCCGTGCCAGTGCACCGTATGCTGCTCGAACAGGTCGGGCCGCATGATCATGCCGACGTTGGACAAGGTGAGGTAGAGCTCGTCGTCCTCGTCGACCGCGATCGACGGCGCCGGGGTCGAGCCCGACAGCACGCCCAGGTTCATGATCAGCGAGGGCTCGGTGGCGGCGGCATTGGTTTTGGAGAGGGTCGACAGGTCGCCGGGGAGCAGCGGGCCTTTGGCGTAGGCCGCGCTGAATTCGGCGGCGCTGACCGTGCCTTCGATCCCCGACTGGATGTTCATCAGGCCGGACAGCGGGCCGAAGGCGAACAGGTAGATCTGGTGGCCGTCGGCCATCGTGGCGTAGCCGTCGCCACCGGAGATCTCCTGGCACTTGATCTGCGGGTTGGCCATCGCCGCGGTCGGGCGCTTCGGATCGGTGGGGATCATCGAATCGACCGGGCTCAGACCGCTGTTGCCGACGATGGCCGGATTGGTCGCGGTGCCGAAGGGACACTGCGTGCGGAACGACTGCGCCGATGCGGGCGCGATCGCGCACATCGCCAGCACGCCAAGGGCCAACAAGACGGCGTCGCCGCGCCGATTGCGAGCAGTTGCAAACATACGTATCCCCTCCCTGTGGGCCGCGAACCGGTCGTCGCAGCCCCATGTCGATCCACCGGACTCACGCGGATCCGCCTCGGCTAGCTCGCCACGCAACCCTCATTTGCGCGACCGGCCGGTGCGGAACCACCCTTGCAGCCGACCGACCCATCTTTTCGAAACGGAAAAGTGGGATGGATAGGACGGCGAATACCGAGGATTCTGGAGAGAAGGGTAACTCGCGTCTTTAGGTTAGTACCCTCGTATATACCGGGAATAAATACCCAATTTCGAAGAAATATCCTACGGGTAAACCCTACCAAACATGGGCGTCTGATTAGGATTTCGTAAATATGAATGGAAATTTATGTAAGATTTATCTGAGAATAAGTAAAGGAATTTGAAGTTATCTGATTTAAATCAATTGCTGTACCCAGTACGGGAACAGCCAGATTCACATTATTATGGGATGGGTATTCGTCCAAGGACGGACGAAGGAACGCGCCGCGAAACGGGTTTGAGCGGGCGCGGCCGGAACCGGGGCAGGGTCGCGCCGGTTCCCCGGCGCACCGCCCGAACTAGCCGTTGGCCGCGCTGCCCAGGAACCAGAGCACGCGCGGGACGTAGGCGATGGTCTCGGCGTAGGGTGGAATGCGGTAGCCGGCCTTGACCACCGCTGCTTCGCCGGCGTTGTATGCGGCCAGCACGAGCCGCAGGTCGCCACGGAAGTAGTCGAGCAGCCATTTCAAATACAGCGCGCCGCCGCGCACGTTCTGCCGCGCGTCATAGGCGTCGCGCACGCCGAATCGTTGCGCGGTCGCCGGCATGAGCTGCATCAGGCCGATCGCGCCCTTGCGCGAAACCACCTTGTCCTGGTATCCGGACTCGACGCGGATGACCGCGTTGAGCAGCCTGGGCGAAACGGCGACCTCACGGGCCACCTGCTCGATGACCGGCCGAAATGCGGCCGCGCGCTCGCGCAGGTCGAGCGCGAGCAGGGCCTCGCTGGGTTTTTCCGGTATGGGCACCTGCAGGTCCGGCGTGATCGGTTCGGCCGGCGGGGCGATGACCAGGTTGGGCGTCTCCTCGGTGGCGAAATTGGACAGCACCACGACGCCATTGGCATCGGCGCCCGAATAGATCTGGGCGCGCGCCGGCGGCAAGGCGCCGCCCAGGGCCAGCACGCAGGCCAGCTGCGCGGTTCGCAAACGGATCCGTCCGGACAGCAACACCCTCACCCCCTGATCGGCCGGCGCAAGCGCGACACGCGATCGCCCGCCGGGCACTTTTCTAGCATCTTCCGGCAGCCGCTGAAAGTCGGAATCGCCGGACCATCGCCGGGGGACTTGCCCGCATTTCGCGACCGGCGGCCGGCGCCGCGGGCGGCGCGGATCAGGCGACCGGCTTCCAGCTGACGTGCAACTGGGCGCCCTGGCCTTCGGTGCCGCGCAGTTGCAGCCGGCCGCCGCTGCGCTGTGCCCGGCGCCGGATGAGCGCCAGGCCGAGCCCGCCGGAATGCGCCGCATGGCCGCCGACACGGCCATTGCCATTGTCCTCGACCATCAGGTGCAGTGCGTCGCCTTCGCGATAGAGCCCGACCCGTACCCAGCTCGCGCCGGCATGCCGTTCGACATTGCACAGGGCCTCCTGGACGATGCGCAGGATGTCGAGCCGCGCCGCGGGCGGGACCTCGCCGTCCTGCACGGTGAGCCGGCGCAGCAGGCCGATTTCCGGATGCGCATGGGCAAAGCGATCGCATTGCCAGGCCAGCGCGGCCATCAGGCCGCGCTCGTCGAACAGGTTCGGGCGCAAGGCGCCGGCGGTTTCGCGCAGGTCGTCGACCAGGCCGCGCAGGCTGCCCGGCACCTCGGCGAGCAACGCGGCCACCTCGGGCGCGGCGTCGCCCAGGCGGTGCAAGGCGTCCTCGACCCGCAACTTGACGGCGATCACCAGCGGCTCGACCTCCGTGTGCAGATGGGTCGAAACGCGCTCCCGTTCGGCCTCGAGGCGCAGGAGCAGCGCGTCACCGAGCCGTTGCAGCTCGCTGCGTTCTTCGGCCGCAGGCGCGTCGCGCGGCGGCGCGGCCGATTCGGCACCGGCGAGATCGGCCAGCATCTTCGAACCCGGCATCGCCCCCCCGGGAGCCACATTGCGATCGCCTGGCGTCCGGCAGGCGGACCGGGCAAGTCGCGGTGACCCTGCAGCCGTTCGGTCAGGCACATGGAAACCGCCCCGACGCAGCGGACCGGCGCCTTGGGACAGTTGCCTGATGGCCAGTTCATCTTACGATCCGTTGCCGATTGCAGCAAGAGCGGCGACCCGGCGCTGCTGATCGAACGATCTCTTACAATATATGGCGTGGTTTCAGGGAAACCGCGCCGACGGCGTCCCGTCTAACGGTGTACCGTCCACCGTCAGGAGCCCGTCCATGATCCCGAAGAAACAAAGCGCTGTCCGGTCCCTCATCGTCGCGGCAGCCTGCGCCCTCGCGGTCTGCGCCGGGGCGGCACGGGCCGAGCCGGCCGCCACGCCGGCGACGCCGGCGATGACCCACGAGCGCCTGCATGCGGTCATGGAGCAGCGGCGGGCCGAGCGGGTCACCGCCATGCTCGATCGCCTGGCGGCCCGCCTGGAGATCAAGGCGACACAGGAATCCGCGTGGCAGGGTTTCAGCGCGGCACTGCGCGATCTGATGAGCCCGCCGGAGGCCGAACCGCACCCCGCGGTCGATCGCGATGCGGCCGCGATGGCCCGCGAGCATGCCGATCGCGCGGCCGCACACGCGCAGAAGCTGGCGCGGGTGGCCGATGCCACCGCGAAGCTGGAGCAGGTCCTCGGCGGCGACCAGCGCCTGGTCCTCGACGAAGCGGCGCGGCGCTTTGCGCACGAACACATGGCGCACGCAGGGATGGGCCACGGCGGCTGGGATGGCCATGACAGCGCGCACTGCGATGCGCACCACGACCATGAGGGCATGCGGCTGGAACACGACCATGAGCACGGCCATGAGCACGACCACGGATATGGCCATGGCGGGCACGCCGCCGCGAGCGACGACGACGATGACGACGATCCGCATGGCGTCATGGCGCACTAGCCTCGGGCGCGCGGCGCGCCACGGCGGGCGGCCCAGGCGCGGTGCCTGAGACCGGAGCTTCCTCGGTGCTGGCCGGCATGGCGCCGGTGCCGCCGCGCACGGTGGCGTGGGCGGTCGTCGCCGGCGCCTTGATCGGCGGCAGCGGCGTGCTGGCCGGCGCCTTCGGCGCGCATGCCCTGCGCGGGCAGCTCGACCCGGAGCGGCTCGCCGTCTTCGAGACCGCCGCGCGCTACCAGTTGCTGCATGCCCTGGCGCTGTTCTGTGCCGCCGGCGTGGCGCACGCCTGGCCGGGGCGCTGGGCCGACGCCGCGGCGGCGCTCCTGGGCCTGGGCATCGTCCTGTTCAGCGGCAGCCTCTACCTGCTGGTCTTCACCGGCGAGCGGCTCTTCGGCGCCGTGACGCCGCTGGGCGGCTCCTTGCTGATACTGGGCTGGCTGGCCCTGGCCCTTGCGCCGCTGACGCGGCGCGGCGCGGCGGCGCGAACGTAGAATCCGGCCGATGCCGTCGAACCATTTTCCCGCGCGCGCGGCCGTGCCGGCCGCACTCGGACGCGCACTTCGTGCGCTCTTGGTCGGCGCCGGCCTGGCGGGCGGCCTGCCGCATGCCGCGAGCGCGCGCGACGCTGCGCCCATCGAGGCGGCAAATGCCGTAATGCCCGCCCAGCCGCCGGTGTTCCTCGAAGACCTGACCTGGATCGAACTGCGCGATCGGGTCCAGGCTGGGCAGAACGTCGCGCTGCTGCCGATCGGCGGCATCGAACAGAGCGGACCGGCCCTGACACTGGGCAAGCACAACGCGCGCGTCCGGGCGCTTGCCGAGCGCATCGCCCGGGCGCTGGGCAACGCCCTGATCGCCCCGGTGCTGGCCTACGTTCCGGAAGGCTCGATCGAGCCGCCGTCCTCGCACATGCGCTATGCCGGCACGATCTCGGTGCCACCGGCGGTCTTCGACGGCACCCTCGAAGCGGCGGCACGCAGCCTGCGCGCCGCGGGCTTTCGCGACATCGTCCTGCTCGGCGACCATGGCGGCTACCAGGCGCAGCTGGCGGCGCTCGCCGAGCGGCTCGACCGCCAGTGGTCGCGCGAGAAGCCGCCGGTTGCGGCGCGCGTCTGGTCACCGGCGGCCTACTACGCGGCCTCGTCCGATGGCCTGGCACGGCGCCTGCGCGCCGCCGGATTTCGCGATGACGAGATCGGCACCCACGCCGGACTCGCCGACTCGGCGCTGCAATTGGCGGTGGCGCCGCAGACGGTGCGCCAGGACGTCCTGCACCGCGGCGCCGACCTGGACGCCGCGCACGGCGTCTACGGCGGCAATCCGCGCGGTGCGACGGCCGAGCTGGCACGCGCCGGTGCCGACGACATCGTGCAGGCCACGGTCGCGGCGATCCGCGATGCGCAGGCCCACGGGCGCGAGCCTCGTCGCACGCACACGCCGTGAAGGCCGACCGCCACCCGGACCAGCCCGCCCCGCCCGCAACGAACCAGGAAGCGAACCAGGAAGCCATGCCGATGCCCGCAGCCGATTGCCGAATCCCCGCCAGAGCAAGCGGTCGCCGCACGCGGCGCGGCGCGCCCGGACTTTGCGCTGTCGTGTTGCTGCCGCTTGCGCTGGCCGGCGCGTCGAGCCGCGCGGCGGCCCAGGCCGCTGCGGCGGCGCCGGCCGCGGCAGCGCCGCCGGCGTTGGCCGCAATGCCGCCGGTGGTCGACGGGCGCAACCTGTACGGCAGCGCCGGCGCCGGGCAGCTGGCGGCCGCGGTCCGCGACGACCTGCAAAGGGTGTACGTGCCGGAATTGCGCTCGAACGACGTCGTGGTGATCGACCCGAAGACCCGCAGGATCGTCGACCGCTTCGCGGTCGGCCGCAATCCGCAGCACATCGTGCCTTCCTGGGACCTGCGCACCCTGTGGGTCACCAACAACGCGGAGCGCCGCACCGACGGGACGCTCACGCCGATCGACCCGCGTACCGGCAAGCCCGGCAAGGCCATCGACGTCGACGACCCATACAACATGTATTTCATGCCCGACGGCAGCGCCGCCATCGTCGTGGCCGAGGCGCGCGAACGGCTCGACTTCCGCGATCCGCAGACGATGGCCCTGCAGGCATCGCTGCCGGTGCCCGGCTGCAAGGGCATCAACCATGCCGACTTCGCGATCGACGGCAGTTATGCCATCTTCACCTGCGAATTCACCGCTGCCCTGGCGAAGATCGACCTGGTCCACCGCAAGGTGGTCGGCATGCTTGCGCTGCCTCGCCGGGACGGCGCCGGCATGCCGCAGGACATCCGGGTCGCACCCGACGGCAGCGTGTTCTTCGTCGCCGACATGATGGCCGGCGGCGTCTTCGTGGTCGACGGCGCGCGCTTCGTCAACCTGGGCAAGGTGCCGACCGGCATCGGAGCGCACGGCCTGTACCCGAGCCGCGACGGCACGCATCTCTACGTGGCCAACCGCGGCTCGGACAAGATCCATGGCGGGCGCCATGGCAAGGGCGGCGTCTCGGTGATCGATTTCGCCACGCGCAAGGTCGTCGCCGAATGGCCCATACCCGGCGGCGGCAGCCCCGACATGGGCAACGTCTCGGCCGACGGGCGCGAACTCTGGCTGTCGGGGCGCTTCGACGACGAGGTCTACGTATTCGACACGGGCACGGGCCGCGTCGAACGCATTGCCGTGGGCAAGGAACCGCACGGCTTGACCGTCTGGCCGCAACCCGGGCGCTACTCGCTGGGCCACACCGGCAACATGCGCTGATCGGCCCCGGCGTCCCGCGGCCCGGCGACGCGCCGGCGCGGTGCCGGGCGGCCGGCGGCCGGGCGGCGCGGCGGCGGACCGATCGGGCGCGCCGCGGCCTACTGCAGGCCAGCGCTCAGCGCTGCCCAGAAATCCGCGTCGTCGTAGCCCAGGGCCCAGGTCGACACGCCGGCCAGGCCGAGCGAGACCGCGAGGTGGGCCTTGACCTGGATCCCCTGCGGCGTCTCGTACCAGACTTCGTGGCTGGAGCCGTCGGTCGCCGTGTAGGTGAAATGCCCGGCGTCGGTGGTGGCGTCGTATTGCGCCGAGGCGCCGGTCGAGGCGAGCAGGGCGGGAAGGTCCTTCCACGGCACGACGGCGGCCCCGCCGGCGGTGAGATTCCAGTCGTAGCCGTACACCGGAAGCCCCAGCAGCAGCTTCGCCGGGTCGATCTGCGACGCGGCGTAGGTCAGGACGGCGGACATCCAGTCGCTCCCGGCGACCGCACCGGGCTTGCCGCCCCGGTAGTGTTCGTCGTAGGTCATGACCTGGACGACATCGGCCAATGCGCCGATCGCGGCATAGTCGTAGGGCCAGGACCAGTTGCTGTTCGGGTTGTCGAAGGTCTTGGCCGCGACGCTCAGCATGAGCTTGGCGCCGACCGCGTGCAGGCCCGCGGCCAGATCGCCGACGAACTGCGTGTAGGCGTCCCGGTCGGCGGGGTCGATGCCTTCGAAATCGATGTTGATCCCATCCAGCTGCGGCGATCCTTGCCAAAGCGCGACCAGGTTGGCGATGGTGGTGGCCTCGTTGGTCACCATGGCGTCGTGCACGATCGAGGAGTCCGTACCCGCACCGCGGTTGGAAATCAGGATGTAGGAGATCTTCTTCGAAGTGACGTCGTCGGCCAGCAGGTTCGCGTTCACCGACCCGTACAGCGTGCCGCTGGCGTCGACGGACATCAGGGACATGGAGATCGCATTGACCGGCGTCGAGGTCGACATCGCCGAGGCCAGGGAATCGCTGTTGTTGCGGAAGAACCCGAGCACCTCGTACGCGGGTGTCACCGGTGGCTTGGGCGGCGGCGGCGGCGGGTTGGTCGACCCGTCTCCCGCGGCACCGCCGCAGGACGCCAGGATGATCGACAGGACGAGAACGGGAAGTCGAGCATTCATGATGGCCACTCCTCGAAACCTTGATGTTGCGTGGAATGCTCCGCCCGTTCGGCGCGGTGATCACGTGACCAAGGTCCTGTTCGCGGCGAGGCAAGTGACCTTCGTCAGCTTTACGCGTCGGCGAAATCCTTGCCGTACGGGCCGGCCGCTGGTTCGCGGCCGGATCGCGGCCATTCGAACCGCAGGCCGAACCGCGCCGCGGCGCGGCGATCTCCCCGCCAGACCGGCGCAACGATGACGGTCGAGCGCGAAGATGGGTTCGCCATCGGTTGCAATGATGCCGGCCATGTGTGCGGCAAAGTACAGAGCGCCAGCGCAGGACGGGCTACGCTGCCCCATGCAAGCCGAGTTGCGGGACCGGGAAGACGACGGAGGAATGGCCGTCGCAGGCGCGATCGCGCGCTGGACGAAGCCCATGGCGCTGGCGCCGTCAAGGATCGGGCAGGCCGAGGTATTGCACCGCCTGCTGCGCGCGGTCGTGGTCTCGCAGCCGCCGACCGACGTCCTCTCGGAGACCCGTCTGGCGGTGCGCTCCGCCGGCCACTTCCTGCGCTGCGCACGGCACCTGGCGACCTATCGCGACTGGTTCGGCAACGCCGCCCATGTCGCGCTGCGCGAGGAGATCGCGCTGCGCCCGGCGCTGCTCACGCTCGCCATCCACCCCTATCTGAACGCCGAATGGCCGGTCGCGCGCAAGCTGGCGGCAATCGGCGCGCACTACGATCTGCTGCACGGCAAGCTCGACTTCCTGCGCTTCGCCCGGGCCGACACGCTGGTCCTCGCCGACATCGGCGAAGGCCTTGGCGTGCGGCTCGAGAAGCTGGCCAAGTTCGATCACGAAGGCGAGCTGGTCATCAGCCTCTTTTGCGGTGAGCGCCGCATCTACTGCCTGGCCTTCACGCTGGGCACCATCGGCCCGCAGACCGTCGCCTACGCCGGGGCGCTCCAGGGTGCCAACAGCGAGGACGCCCTCGCGATGTACCGCACGCTGACCCACCGGCTGGAAAAGATGCGCCCGCGCGACCTGCTGATCACCGCATTCCGGCTGCTGTGCGCATCGCTCGGCGTGGCGAGGATACTTGCCGTCGCGGACAGCCACCGGGTCTGCAGCCGTCCGTATTTCAAGTCCAGCGTACGAGTGTTCTCCAGCTACGACAGCGCCTGGACCGAATGCGGCGGCACCGCGCGCGGCGACGGGTTCTTCGAGCTGGACCCCGGGGTCGCGCGGCGCCCGGCGGGCGAAACGCCGGCGCGCAAGCGCGCGCAGTATCGCCGCCGCTACGTGCTGGTCGACGCGTGCGCGCGGCAGATCGATGAAGCGATCGCGGCTGCGCGCGCCGCGGTCCTGGAGCCGATGCGCCGCGGCGCGGCGGACGGCGCGACGGACCGCGTGCCAGACGGCGCGTCTTGCGGCGGCCGCCTCGCTACGCCGATACGCTGGAACGTCAGGGATTCCTGACGCCGCAGCGGCGGCGGCATGGGCCGGTGGCGCACCTTGCGCGACGGCCTTTGGGCGATCAGCGCGCTTGCCCGCCGTGCCCGGGGCCGGCGGCGACCTCCGGCAACGGATCCGCCGCATCGAGCGGCGGCGCACCGGCTTGCGCCCCGGGCGCCCGGCGCGCCCCGGCCGCCGCTGACGAGCCACGGCGCAGTCGGGCGATCCAGCGCTGGAACCCGAATCGCGCCCGGCCCCAGGGCGTCGCGGCGACCGCGAAACTGCGGGCCTCGAGACGATGGTCGCGGCTCCAGTGCAGCTTGTAGCGTTCCAGTCCCGGGCCGAAATCGACGTCGAGGTGCCGGCCATCCGCGGCCCGATGGTGCTCGAACAGCGTCCGCATCATGAATTCGTCGAGTACGTTGCCGACGGAGTACTCCTGGTACCGCTCGTCGTAGGTCATCATGACCAGGCAGGCGGATCGGCCACCGAGCGCGACCAGCTTGACCGCGATCGGCGCACCGTCGAGCGTCATCACGAAGACCAGGAATCCGGGTCCGGAGGCGAACAGGCGGCGCAGGAATTGCTGATAGTGCGGCGAGTCGACCCAGTCGCCCCGCTTGTTCGTGCGCTCCGACCACTTGCGCTTGTGCTCGAACAACCAGTCGATCATCGGCTCCGGGGCCCCCTGCAGGACCTCGAACGCAACGCGCCCCAGCTGTTGCAGGCGGCGCTCCTTGCGCGCCACCTTGCTGCGGTAGCTCTTGCCCAGCGACGCAAGATGCGAATCCCAGTCGACGGCCGTGCCCAGTTCGGCATAGGGACACGGATCGACCACGGCCCGGGCGACGTGCAGGCCCGGATTGCCCTGCAAGGCCAGATCGAGGTGCGATCCGGCCTTGACGAAATCCCATTCGATGAAGTCCGGCCTGGCGAGTCGGCAGAACTCGGCGACCAGCGCCGTGGCGAGCGCCGGCGAGCGCGGGCCCGGTTCGATCAGGATGTCGCAATTTTCCGCTGCACGCGGGCCGCCGGTCGTCGCGGCCATCCAGAGCTTGCGTCGCCGCAGCACCATCGGCAACACGGCGACCAGCCGCTGCGCATCGTAGGCGACCGCACAGCAAAGTGCCGCCCCCTGCGGCTGATGGATGCAGTTCCAGCTTTCGAAGGCAAACCGGAAGCCCAGGACGTACGGCGCCTGCGCAGCGATCCAGAGGCGGTCCCAGGCGGCCTGCGCCGCGAGCAGTTGCGCCGTGCTGCGCAACAAGGCAAAGCGGAATTCCCGGGTGTTCGCCACGGGTCTGCGTTGCGGCGCGACGAGGTTCATGGCGTGCGACCGCGCAAGGGTGGCGCGTCGTGCCGACGATATGCTCGTGCCATGCCAGATGGGACAGGTCGTCGCGACCGCCTGCGAATCGGCATATCGTACGGGGTCGCCGCAGGGAGCTTCTGTGCGCCAGGACACATGCTCCGGCGTGCACGGTCGGCAACCGTGGATGGGTCGACGTCGGCCCGTTCGCCATGCAACGCCGGCACGCATGGCGCGCTACGCCGCGGCGCGCAGGAGGGTTGTGTGCGGCAGAGCACCGAAACCGGCCAGGGCGGTCCATACACTTTGCCGCATGGACTCCTCGAAATTCGTTGGCGACCACGGGTTAAGCGCAAGCCTCGCCAAGGCGGCGCGCCCGGATGTCGCGGATGCGCGCTCGCACCGGGACGGCACGATCGCACGACTGGCAAGCGACCTGCTGCCGCTCTGTGATTGGATCGCATTGCTTGGCGTGCCCTGGTTGGGAGTACGGCTTGCCGAACCGGGAGCGGTCTTGCACGGGCTGGTGCCGTACAGCGGCAGCGACGTGATGCACGGAATGCTCGCCGGGGCCATTGTGGCACCGTTCATCCTGTACGACCGGCAATTTGGCCGCCTGGCGGGGCGCGGCCAGACCAGGCTGGTGCTGCGCGGCCACGCCATCCGTTTCGCCCTGTTTACCGCTTTTGCCCTGGCGCTCGACGCGCTTAGCATCGCGCCCGATCGGACGCCGCGCGCCTGGTTGCTGGCTTACCTGGTCGTCGGCCTGCTGCTGACCTCGCTGGCACGAATCGTCGTTGCCGGCAGACTGTCGCAACGGCAACCCGGGACGGTCGGACCGCCATCGCGTGCGCATCCAGGGCTGGAACCGGCCGGGCCCGCAGCACACCAGGCGCTGACCTACCTGGGCGGCGTCGTGGCGGTCCGGGTGATGGTCGCGCGGCCGATCAGCCGGTGGGATGCCGTCATCAAGAAGGCCGCCGACCTAGTGCTCGGCGGCCTGGCGACGCTCCTGCTGCTGCCGATCCTGGCGCTGATCGCTATGGCGATCAAGATCGACAGCCCGGGTCCGGTCCTGTTCCGCCAGCGCCGTCACGCCCTGGACAATCGCGAATTCGACATCCTCAAGTTTCGCACCATGCGCTGGGCCGCGGCGCCCCAGGGCACGATGCTGCAGCAGACCGCCCGCAATGATGCGCGCGTGACCGGCGTCGGCCGATTCCTTCGCGCATCCAGTCTCGACGAGCTGCCGCAGCTCTTCAATGTCCTCATGGGCCAGATGTCGCTGGTCGGACCGCGGCCGCATGCGGTGCACATGCGCACCGAGGGGCGTCTGGGAACGGAGATCGTCGACAGCTATTCGCATCGCCATCGCATCAAACCCGGAATCACCGGCTGGTCACAGGTCAACGGCGCCCGCGGGGCGACGCACAGCGCAGCGCAATTGACGCGGCGCATCGATCTGGACCTGTACTACATCGAGAACTGGTCGCCCTGGCTGGACCTGAAGATCCTCATCCTGACGGTCCGCGAAGTCGTCCGACCCGACAATGCCTACTAGCCCGCATGCGAGACGATGGAGCCACGACGCGCTCGCGCTCGCCGGCGACCTGATGCTTGCCGGCGATCTCCTGTGCCTGCTCGTGGCGGCGTGGCTCGGCACCCGGATCGCTGCATTCGATTTGGGCGTGGACAATCCGGCACAGGGCACCGCCGGATACGCCGCTCGCGCCGTCCTGATCGGCCTCGTCCTGGCGCCCGTCCTGCTGCGCGACCAGCGCACGGCGGCCGCGGTCCGCCAGGGCCGGATCGGAACCATCGTCCGGTCGCACGCCGTCCATTTCGCGATGTTCGCCTGCGCGCTCCTGGTGCTCGACAAGCTCAGCCACGCCCTCATCGGGGCGCCGCGGGGCTGGCTGGCGGTGTGGTGCGCCCTGGGCCTGCTGTCGACCACGCTGCTGCGGATCCTCGTTGGGCTGCTGGTGCGGCGCTTGCGACACATGGGCGCACTGGCCGAGGTGGTGGCGATCGTCGGCGACGGTCCTTCGACCGAGCGGCTCCTGCGTGCCCTGCGGACGCGTCATCCGGACCCGGCGGGACCGGGCAAGGCTGCCGGCTGGCACGTCGACGTGATCGGCGTATTCGGCGACGAGCCGGGCGTCGATGGTCCGCCGGCGCCCGCTGGCGCACCCGTCCCGGCCGGTACGCTGGCCCAGCTGATCGAGCTCGGCCAGTGCAGAAGAATCGACTGGATCGTGATCGCCTTGCCGGCAAGCCGTGGCGAACGTATCCGCGAGGCGACGCAACGGCTCAAGGCGCTTTCGGTGCCGATCGCCTTGTGCCCCGAATGCGCCGATCTTCCGGTTGCGATCCAGGATGCCCGGCGGCACGGCCAAGGGCGAGACACCGGGGTTGCCGCGGACCGCCGGCTCGGCCGCCCCGATGATTTGATTTCGGCGGCGCGCGAATGCCTGCCGCCCTGGCTGATGACCGTGGCCAGCTTGCCGTGGCTGGCCTTCGATCTTGTCGCGGCGCGACGTGCCGGGCGCCGGGGCGCCAGGGCCGGCGCGCGCGTGCCGGGCCACGCCCGATAGCATCCGGGCGCCGCGGCGCTAGGGCGGCGGCGCGCCCCCCTCCTCGAAGCCGCACGGCCGTCCTTCGCCGTCATGGTGCACCACCAGCCGGCGGGCCGTCTGCCAGCGCGCCAGGTCGACCGGATCGAGGCCCAGTCGCCGCGCCACGGCCTGCGTCGATACGCCGGGAGCCGATTTGCGGCGCTCGCGCTGGCCGAAGCGCCACCAGCTCGCCAGGGCCCAAAGCACCAGGCCGCCGCAAAGCAGGCCGACGACGGCAACGTAGGCCGGCAGGCGCCGCTCCAGCAGAAGGACCGCGTCGGGCGTGAGCAGCTTGCTCGAAAAGCGCAGCCAGCCCAGGGTCCAGAGCAGCAAGGTGACCAGCGGCATCAGGAAGTACACCCACAGGCTCCAGACCGCCAGCGTCACGGCATACGATGCGACCGAACCGATCGAGCGGATCGGGGCGCGCCCTTCGATCACCAGCGGCGGGCTGGCCCGCGGCATGGCCGGCAGCGGTGCCGCGGCACCTTCCGCGCCGGGCGCGGGCGGCGCCGCTGCGCCGACGACGGCTGGGCGCGCGTCGGGGTCGAAGTCGTCTGCGGCCGTGCCCGTCGGCACGTTCATGCCAGCCCCCGATCGGAGTTGGTCCAGCGCGCCCGCGCGTGGCGATCGCGCAGCGCGGCGCGCGGCAACGCGACCAGGGCGGTGACGGCCGTGAGGATCCAGAAGGCGCCCGGGTACCAGATCGCCCAGTAGAACTGCCGCCCGAAGCGCAGGTCGTAGCGCCGATCGAGGAACATGCCGACGCCGATCTGGATCAGCGAGGTCGTCGCGATCAGCATCCCGGGCCAGGTGGGGAGCATGGTTTCGACCTGCCAGGCCACCGGCAGCCCGATGAAATGGCCGCAGACCCACAGCGCGAACATCAGCGCGAGGCAGTAGGCCCAGGTGATGCTGAGCATGTACTCGGCGTAGACCGGCCACATGCGCCGCATCCGCCAGTGGGCGATCTGCGGCAGGAACTTGAACATGACCTGCATCCCGCCGGTGGCCCAGCGCAGGCGCTGGCGCCACAGTCCGCCGAAGGACTCCGGCATCAGGATCCAGCACAGCGCCGCCGGTTCCAGCCGCACGTCCCAATGGCGGATCTGCAGCTTCCAGGAGATGTCGATGTCCTCGCACAGGATGTCGTGGCTCCAGTAGCCGACGTCGTCCAGCGCCGACTTGCGGAAGGCGGCGACGACGCCCGACACGGTGAACAGCCGGCCGTAGGTGCGCTGGGCACGCTTGATCAGGCCGATGATCGAGGAGAACTCGCCCACCTGGATCTTGCCCAGCAGGGTCGAGCGATTGCGCACGCGCGGATTGCCCGTCACGGCGCCGACCCGCGGAAAGCCCAGCATGTGCCACAGCATCCAGCGCGTCGCATGCGGATCGAGCAGCGCATCGCCGTCGATGCAGACGAGGAATTCGGCATCCGTCAGGAACGCCGCGGTGTTCAGGCTGACCGCCTTGCCCTGGTTGCGCGAATGATGGATCACGCGCAGCCGCGGCTCCGTCCGGGCCATCGCCTCGAGCAGTTCGCCGGTGCGGTCGCCGGAGCCGTCATTGACCGCGATCACCTCGAAGTCCGGGTACTCCTGGCGCAGCAGGTTCGAGACCGTATCGACGACGTTGGCCTGCTCGTTGAAGCACGGCACGACGAGGGCCACCTTGGGATGGCTGGGCAGCACGGGCGGATGGTCGGGCAGCTCGGCACCGCGCTCGTAGTGCAGCCAGAAGAAGATCCCGCCGGCCATCCAGAGGTAGGCCATGAACAGCGGATAGAGGAAGACGAAGCCGAACAGCACCTCGGGCAGGCCGATCGTCGTCGCATTCATCGGGCACCTCGCGCCCCGGCCTCGGGCTGGGACTGCAGCGACAGCACGCCTCGCAGCGCGGCGAGCGTCGCGGCGTCGCTTTGCGGGTCCAGGTCGAACAGGCCCAGATTGGCCAGGCCGGACCGCACCAGTTCCTGCGCGCGCCGCTCGGCCTGCGCCGCGCCTCCGGGCAGCAGTCCGATGGCGACCACTGTGCGGGCGGCCCCATCGGGGACCGCGGCCAAGGCCGCCGCCAGCTGCCGGTCGCTCGGGCCGCCCGCGGGCTCCGGCGCGAGGTCGAGCAGCTGCAGGTCGTGCTGCATGAGCACCCCGCCGGCCTGCGCGGGCAAAGCGGCCGCCGTGGTCGGCCTCCAGCGCAGGACGCTCTGCAGCCCGGGTTGCCAGGCACGGGTGCGCCGCGCCAGTCGGCCGGCGCGCTCGACCAGCGCTTGCAGCGCGTCCCCGGTTCCGACCGGCCCGAGCAGCAGGCCTTTGAGGTAGGCCGCCTTGCCGAGGTCCTCGAACAGCTGGTCGAGGCGATCGTCGCGATCGGCGTCGCCGGCCGCCGGCTCGAACGCAAACCCGCCGAGCGGCATCGCGGCATAGACCCTGGCCGGGGTGGCGGTGGCAATGCGCCAGGCAACCTGTCCCAGGATGTCGGCGCGCACCGGCAGGTTCCGGTTGTGGAAATACGCGGCCTCGATCCGTCCCGCCGGGCCGGGGGCGACGCAGGCCGGGAGGACCACCGTGTCGACGCCCAGCCGGCGCACGAGATCGACGAGCCCGTCGAGCTGCCGGGCGTAGTCCTGGCGGTCGACGCGTGCCAGGCGGTCAAGATCGACGCCCAGCATTCGTACGGTTGGCGCGTCGTCGTCCTGGCGCATCAACTGCGCGGTCCGGTTCGGCGCGGCGCGCCGGTCGACGAGCAGTCGACGCAGGCGGCTGATGGGCACCGTTTCGTCGCTGCGTCCTGCATCGAGCGTCAGCCCGATGGCCAGCCCCAGGCCTTGCGCCATCTTTTCCAGTTCGGCGTTGTAACGCCCGTATGGCCAGACGATGGCGCGCGGCGCGCGTCCCAGCCGCTCGGCCAGGAGGGCATTGTTGCGCAGCAGATCGGCGCGGACCCTTGCGGCCCAGCCGGCATCGTCCTCATAGGCGCCGGCGGCCAGCGCGATGTGCGTGGTGGCGGCCGGCTGCGAACTGCCGGCCGGGTCGCCCGGCACGCCGTGGTGCAGGTCCCAGCTGTGCGAGGCGAATTCGACCAGGCCGGAGGCCTGCATTTCGCGCGCCTGGTCCCAGCTCAGGAAGGCCGCCCTGGGCAGTTCCCGTTCGCCGTAGCGTACCTGCTGGCCCGCGCCGGTCTCCATCCACGCTCCGACCAGGCCCATCACAGCCGGCATGTGAAACGCACGCAGCAGCGGAAACACCTGCGTATAGGCGCTCTCGTAGCCGTCGTCGAAGGTCAGCAGCACGGCCCGTTCCGGGAGCGGCGCCGACCCGGCAACGGCGCGCTTCAGTTGCTCCAGGTCGATCGCGACGTAGCCCTCGGACTGCAGCCAATCGAGCTGGCCGGCGAGTGTCGCGGTATCGATCGTTTCCGGATCGGCGCCGGCGGGCACCGCCGCCATCACGTCGTGATAGCAAAGCACGATCAGGCGCTGGCCGCCGGGCAGGCGCTGGTCGGTCGTCGGAGCGATGACCGAGCGGGCCCCCGCCGGCATTGCGCCGAACGCCAGGCAGGAGAGGAACAGCGCCGCCGTCCACCGACCAAAGCGATCCATCAGAACCGCCCTTCGTAGTTCAACGATACGGCCGTGCGCCACTCCTGGCTGCCGTCGTACGGATGGTGGCTGCGAACGACTCCGAAGCCCAGTTCGCCGTGATCCGAAAGGGTCCAGCGTTGCTCGTAGCGCAGGGCCGCGCTGGGGTGCGCGGCGTACCCCTCCTGTACATAGCGACCGATCGAGATGGTCAGGATGTGCCAGCGCGACCGCTGCTGGCGCGCGTCCCTCTGGCCCAGCCATTCGCCGCGCAGCTCGGTGTCCTGCGAAACGGCATGGGCCGGATCGAAATAAGGCGCCAGCGCGGCCGCCAGCGAGTCGCGGGTGATGCCGACGTAGCTGTTCCAGGTCAACTTGGCGCGGTCCGAGGCGTACAGCCGCTGCGAGTAGCGCGCGGTGACATTGACCTGCCGGTTGCCGTCGGTAAACCGGCCCAGGCCCAGGTCGAGGCCGATCCCGGTCGACTCGTTGCAGTCGTAGCCGCCGGCCAGCTGGGCCGATCGCAGGCGTATGTGCCCGGCACTGGCGCGCGCCGGCGTATCGGGGTCCGAGCTGGCCAGCTGCAGGCCGAGGCGCGCCCCGTCGGCCGGCTGCCAGGCGCTCTCCAGGCGCACGCCGGGCGACGATTCGCCGCTGATGTGCGCCACTTCCAGCGAGCCGCCGAAGCCGGACCAGATGCCGTTGAGGCCGAGCGCGCTCCAGGTCCGCGTAAGGGCCACCGGGCTGACATCCGTGCGGCTGTCGCGAAGATGCGCGTACAGTCGCCAGGCCGTGTCGATCGGCGACGCATAGGCATGCGTGTCGATCTTCCATTCGCGATTGACCGCGATCGACGCCTCGCTGCCGCTGCCGTAGCCCGATTCGACGATCACCTGCGGCCGCTGGTACCAGGCCAGGCGGCGCTCGAGCTGCCGTGCGTCCCGCTCGGACAGCGCGTCGTGCGCCAGCGCCGAGTCCAGATGGGCCCGGGCCTGCACCCAGTCGTCGAGCGCGATGTCGGCCTGAACCTGCAGGCCGCTCGCATCGCGGTTGCGCGGCGCCACCGCGAGGACGGCTTGGGCTTCGTCGCGGGCGCGCCGGGGCCACCCGCGCCAGAGGTATACCGTGCCCCGCGACGCGCGCGCGTCGGCGTGGAACGGCGCATCCTCGAGGATCTCGTCGAGGCGCGACTGCGCCTCGGCGGGCTGCTCGCCGTATGCCCGCACCATGGCATCGGCGATGCGGACGCGCAACGCGTCGGCCGCGTCGCCGTTCGATCGAATCTGGTCACGCAGCCGATCGAGCCGTTGGCGAGCCTGCGCCAATCGATCGGCGTCGATGAGCGCGTAGACCCGTTCCAGCTGCAGGTCGATGTCGTCCGGTTCGTCCGCGGCGAGGCGATCCAGGAGCGCGATCGCGCGCTCGGCCTGGCCCTGGCGGACATAGGCCAGGGCGGCCTGGCGCCGCGCATAGGCCGGCAGCTCGATACCGGCGGCGACCAGCGTTTCGGCGTGTCGCGTCGCCTCGACGTCCCGGTGCAGCATGACGTACGCCTGCAGCCGATCGAACGGCGCCGATTCGCCTGCCCGCGCCGCGGCGAGCTCGCCGCCACCATCGTGGACCAGGTCGTCGAGCTGCGCCAGGATGCGCAGCAGGCGTTCGTTGCGCTGCACCGAGTCATCGACGAACTCGGCAAAGCGCAGTTGCTGCGCTGCCTGCTGCGCCGCGACGCCGCGCAGTTCGGCATCGCGAGGCAGCTCCGGATGATCCTTGATCAGGGCCACTGCCGGCTCCAGGGCCCCCAGTCGTTGCAGCATCAGGATCTGGCCACGCCTAGCCTGGATATTGCCGGGGTCGAGCCGGCTGGCGTTCTGATAGGCGTCGAGGGCCCGCGCGTATTCGGCGGCGCCACGCAGCGCGTAGCCGGCGGCCTCCCACAGCGTCGACGAATCGGCAAAGCGCCGCACCGCACGTTCGGCAAACGCCACGGCGGCCTGCGGATCGTCGCATCCAGCGAGCCGGTACAACCGGTCCTGGGCCTCTTCGGCGGTTCGAGGCTCCGGTTCGTCGGCTTGCGCGAGGCAGGCGCGGCTGCGTGGTGTGTCGGCTGGCACGGGCTGCGGCCACCCATACGCCGGCAACAGGCCGACGAACCCGACGAGCAGCCGCGCAGTCCTTGCCTTGAGATGGTTCGGCCGCATCGAGGAATACTTGGAGCCCGCCAGCGCCGCACCCCGGACGGCCGTTACCGCCTGCGCGCCCGGGCTTCAGGCAAAGGTAGCAAGGAACGCCCGCGAAGTGGCAAGGATCCTCTGCGGTACATCAAACAAGGCGCAATCGCCCCGCGCCCGCCTGAGCCCTGCGCCCGCCGGCCCCACCGGGGTGCGCGGTTTGTCGGCGATCCGCCGTGGACGGATGCCGTCCGCACATGGCGCCGCCAAGGCGGCCTGCACGCAACCGATCCCAAGAATGACAAACATTGCCGGCAACGACGGTTCGCGCGCCGGATCCCGGGTCGCCGGTCGCCCGGGCACAAAACCCCTATAGTTGCCCTGGCGCCGCCGGCCGCGCGGCGCGCCCGGCCGGCGGTGGATCTCGGCTCGGGCCATTCCAGGGAGACCTACATGCGCATCGTCATCATCGGTCAGCAGGATTTCGGCAAGGCCGCCCTGGAGGCCTTCGTGGCGCGCGGCGACGAGGTTGCGGGCGTGTTCTGCGCGCCGGAAAAGCCCGGAGCCAAGCCCGACCCCTTGCGCACGGCGGCGGCGGAGCGCGGGCTGCGCGTCTTCCAGCTCGCCAGCCTGCGTGGCGAGGACGCGCGCGCGGCGATCGCCGGGCTGCAGGCCGACCTGGGCATCATGGCCTATGTGCTGCAATTCGCGCCGCAAACCTTCGTCAACGTGCCGCGCCTGGGAACCATCCAGTTCCACCCATCCCTGCTGCCGCGCTACCGTGGGCCCAGCTCGATCAACTGGCCGATCATCCGCGGCGACCGGCAGACCGGATTGAGCATCTTCCGCCCGACCGACGGCCTGGATGAAGGGCCGATCGTGCTGCAGAAGACCGTGCCGATCGGACCCGACGACACGCTGGGCAGCGTGTACTTCGACCATCTGTTTCCGCTGGGCGTGCAGGCGCTGCTCGAGGCGGCCGACCTGGTCGGCGCCGGCCGGGCGGTCGAGACGGCGCAAAGCGAGGCGGAGGCGAGCTATGAAGGCTGGTGCCGCACCGACGAGGCGCGTGTCCACTGGCATGGCCACATCGATGCCGTCTACAACCTCGTGCGCGGCTGCAATCCGTCGCCCGGGGCCTGGACCACGCTGAGCGGGCGCCGACTGCAGATCTTCGACGCGCGCAAGCACCCGACCCGAACCTTCGGTGCCGTGCGCGGCAAGCCCGGCGAATGCGTCGCCGTCGATGCGCAGAGCATCCGGGTCTGCGCCCAGGGCGGCGAGCTGGAGATCCTCAAGCTGAAGGCGGAGGACGGCAAGAAGATGGCGGCCGGCGCGTTCTTCGCCGACGCCGGGCTCGGCACCGGCGTCGTGCTCGGGAGCTAGGCTAGGGCTACGCCGGACTTTCGTGGAAACATCGTTGCAAAACGGGTGGGTCGGGACACACTAGTCGCCGCGCGGCGGCATGGCGGCGGGCGCCTTTGCCAGCCAGCGCGCCCAGCCGGCCGCCCGCAAGGTGCACGCAGGGCAAGCGCCGCAACCATGGCCCCACGGGTGGCGCCGCTGGCGATCGCCCAGGTAGCAGGTATGCGTATGTTCGACGACCAGATCGACCAGCGCGCGGCCACCGAGCTCGGCGGCGAGGGCCCATATCTGCGCCTTGTCGAGCCACATGAGCGGGGTGTCGATCCGCAGCGGCTCGGCCAGGCCCAGGCCGAGTGCCGATTGCATGGCCTGGATGGTCTCGTTGCGGCAGTCCGGATAGCCGGAAAAGTCGGTCTCGCACATGCCCCCGACAAGCACCGGAATCGAGCGCCGGTACGCCAGCGCCGCGGCGAACACCAGGAACACCAGATTGCGGCCGGGAACGAAGGTGTTGGGCAGGCCGTTGTCCTGCAGGACGATGGCCCGGTCGCGGGTCAGCGCTGTTTCGCTGATGCGGCCCAATACGCCCAGGTCCAGGACATGGTCCGGGCCCAGCCGCGACGCCGCGTGCGGCAGCACGCGGACCATCTGCTCGCGCACCACCGGGCGCTGGGCCAGCTCGACATGGTGGCGCTGGCCGTAGTCGAAGCCGATGGTCTCGACGGTTTCGAAGCGGGCGAGGGCCCACGCCAGACAGGTGGTCGAATCCTGGCCGCCGGAAAAAAGCACCAGCGCGCGCCCCGCCGCAGGCCCGGGAAGGCCGGATCGGTCGCTCGGTACCGGGTTCATGATGCGGCGGGGCCTATGCCTTCCTTTTCATCGCTGCGCGCTGCCCTCAGGAGCAATGGCGCTCGATCAGCAGTTCCTCGGCATGACCGCGGTCGAGCGCCGCCAGATCGGCGCGGTCGCTCAACATCAGAAAGCCATCGGCGCCATCGGCCACCACCGCCAGGGTCAGGCGGGCCCGGTCGTCTTCGGTCGCGGCATCCCAGGCCCGCACCAGCCTGGCGAAGGGCTGCCCGGCAAGGCGATCGAGCGGGTCGATGCGGTATCGATGACCTTGCAGCACCACGATGCTCCCAGGCCGGATCGGACGCGGCAAGGCCTCGAGTGCGGCGCGCACTTCGGCGCGGACAAGATCGATATGCACGTGCAATTGCAGCTGCGAGCGGCCATAGCGCGAGTTGATCGCCAGCCCGACGTCGGAAGCTTGCGTTGGCCCGGCCGGCAGGGCGTCGATGACCCGGCCACGCTGTGACCAGGCCAAGGCCAGGTAGGGCGGCTCGACCGGGTCGAGCAGCTCCGGGCTCTCGATGCCCAGACGCCGCGCGATCGGCAAGACCAGGAAATGGCTGGCACCGCAACGATCCTTCAACACCGCATAGCCGCGCGCCCGGTCGCACTGCAAGCCCGGCAGGGCGGTCGCCTGCAGGCCATCGCCGGCCGGCTGCAGCGCGGCGCAGCCGCCATCGACGATGCGCCAGAGGGCCAATTCGGGCCGTTCGGGGCCGCGCGCGCAGCCGGCCAGGCCGACCGGCAATAGGCCGCCGGCAAGGCACACAAAAAGGATGCCGGGAAAGGACAGCCGTGGTAATTTCATCATCGCGCGGTGCGCCGGAGGGATGCGGCCGGATCGGGGTGCCGCTGCGGCGCAGTTTGCATGGCGCGCGGCGCCGGCGCAAACCGTGCCTTCGCAGGCGGCGGGCCGCGGGCCCGGCTCGTCCGAATGGCCGATGGGACGGCGGCGCCACTTTGGTAAGAATGGTCCTGCGCCACCCCGTATGACGACAAGAGGGTGCGCCGGAAGCAGGCAGGCTCGGGAGACCAGGACATGTCGGCATTGCTGCTCGAGGCGCAAGAATGGCCGACGGCGCTGTGCGTCGAGGAGGACGAAGCGCCGGCTGCGCGGCCGCCGCAGGGCGGGCTGCGGCCCGCTGCGCTGGAGCCGCTGCGGTCCCCGCCGGCGCGCGCTGCGCTGCCGCTGGCCATGGTGCACAGTGTGCCGGCCATGCCGTCCGGGTCGATCCGCGAGCGGGCCATCGAGCTCTTGCTGCAGCGCGGTTTCCGCTACATCGGCCCCGATCCCGTGGGCCTGCCGTGCTATCGCAGTCCATCCGGCGTGCTGCTGATCGCGGTCGGCTCGTGCCGCTGCCTGGCCTATGCGCCGGTCGAGGGCAAGCTCCAGGTCGTGACCGCATCACGCACCGCCGCCCTGATCTGCCGCATCACGGTTCCCGGCGGCGACATCCCCTGAGCGACGTGGCCGCCGCGCGCGCGGCCGCGGGCCGTCACCATGCGGCAGGGGCGCTTCGCTTGCGCGGCGCACTGCAGCGCCTGCGGTCGTGAATTTCTCCGAGTACCTGGCCTGTGACGCGACCGCGATGGCGCAGGCGGTCGCCCGCGGCGAGGTTCAGCCGGCACAGCTGCTCGACCTGGCGCTGGCCCAGCAGCAGCGCGTCCATGGCCGGATCAACGCGATCTGCCGGTTGATGGAGGCCGAGGCCCGGACCCGCATCGCCGAGCCGCGCGACAACGGCCCAGCGGCGCGCCTGCTGGGCGGTGTGCCTTTCCTCATCAAGGACATTTCGCACGACTACGCCGGGGTGCCGACGACGCACGGCAGCCGCGGGCTGCGCGATTTCGTGCCACGCGAGCATTCGGTGGTCGTGCGCCGCCTGCTCGAGGCCGGAGCGGTGATCTTCGGCAAGACCAACCTGCCGGAGCTGGCGCTGAAGGCGGTGACCGATGCGCGCCTGTTCGGCCCCTGCAGCAATCCCTGGGACCTGGCCCGCACGCCCGGCGGCTCGAGCGGCGGGGCGGCGGCGGCCATCGCGGCCGGAATCGTGCCGATGGCCACGGCCAACGACGGCGGCGGCTCGATCCGCATCCCCGCGGCGTATTGCGGCCTGTTCGGCCTGCGGCCCTCGCGCGGGCGGATATCCGCCGGCCCGGCACAGGGCCAGGTCTGGCATGGCGCCTCGAGCGAAGGCGTGATCTCGCGCTCGGTGCGCGACACCGCTCTGGCGCTGGACGTGCTGTGCGGCCACGAACCGGGCGAGCCCTACGCGGTGGCCGCTCCGGCCGTCGGCTTTGTCGCCTGCCTGGCGCGGCCGCCGCGCCGCCTGCGCATCGGCCTGAGCAGCGCCTCGCCGATCGGCACGCCGGTCGAGGCCGAAGCGGTGGCGGCGGTCGAGGGCGCGGCCGCGCTGCTGCGTGGCCTGGGCCACGAGGTCGAGGAGGCGACACCCGACATCGACGGCATCGATCTGGCCAAGAGCTACCTGCACATGTACTTCGGTGTGGTCGCGGCGATGGTCGGTGCGGCCCGGGCGCGCGGGGCGCGCGCCGCCGACTTCGAGCCGTTGACGCGCATGATCGAAACGCTCGGGCATTGCGTCTCCGCCGGTACCCTGACCCGGGAACTGGAGAAGTGGAATCGGTATGCCCGCGCGCTGGCGGCTTTTCATCGGCGCTACGACCTGCTGTTGACGCCGACGGTTGCCGGCCCGGCGCCGTTGCACGGCGCCGGCGACCTGCAGCCGATGGAGCTCTACGCGCTGGAGATCCTGCAGCGCACCGGGCTGCTTGCCGCCCTGGCGCGACGCGGCCTGCTCGATTCGACCATCACGCGGATCCTGGCGCAGAACCTGAAGTACGTGCCGTTCACGCAGCTGGCCAACCTGACCGGCACCCCGGCGATGAGCGTTCCGCTGCACTGGACCGCAGCGGGCCTGCCCCTGGGCGTGCAGTTCGTCGCGCCGGTCGGCGACGAGGCGACGCTGCTGCAACTGGCGCACCAGCTCGAGCAGGCGCAACCCTGGATGCACCGCTTGCCGGCCTGGGTCGCGCGGGCCGGGACCGCCTGAGCGGACGATGAGCGAGCCGCCGATCCATGCCGAGGACGAATTGCGGCGCCTCGTGCAGACGACGCTCGGCCACTATGCGCAGCGCGCCGCCGAATTCGAGGCCGGCACGCGCGACCACGACGTGCGGCAGAACCTCGATGCCCTGCTGCGCCACCTCGAGTGCCCGCCGCCCGGCACGATCCTCGACCTGGGCTGCGGTCCGGGGCGCGACCTGGCCGCCCTGACCCGGCTCGGTCACCACGCCATCGGACTGGAGGGGACGCCGGCCTTCGTCGAACGCGCGCGTGCGCTCAGCGGCTGCGAAGTCTGGCAGCAGGACTTCCTGCGGCTCGAGCTGCCGGCCGCCCGCTTCGACGGGATCTACGCCAACGCCTCGCTGTTCCACGTCCCGACGCAGGAGCTGCCGCGCGTGCTGGCCGAGCTCCATGCCGCGCTCAAGCCGCGCGGCGTGCTGTTCAGCTCGAATCCGCACGGCAACAATACCGAAGGCTGGCATGGCGGCCGCTACGGCGCCTACCACGACCTGGCGCGCTGGCGCGCGCTGCTCGAGACCGCGGGTTACGCCGAGATCGAGCATTACTACCGGCCGCCAGGCCTGCCGCGGGCGCAGCAGCCCTGGCTGGCCAGCGTCTGGCGCCGCCTGCCCTGAAACGCCGGCGCGGCCGGCGCGGCGCGCTACGAGCCGCCGAACCAGTTGTAGCCCTGGTCCTCCCAGTAGCCGCCCGGGTAGTCGTTGGTGACGTGGATCTCGACGATGTGCTTCGGATTCTTGTAGCCGAGCTTGGTCGGCATGCGCAGCTTCATGGGGAAGCCGTACTTGCGCGGCAGGGTCTGGCCGTCGTAGCTCAACGTCAGCAGGGTCTGGGGGTGCATCGCGGTCGGCATGTCGATGCTGGTGTAGTAGTCGTCGGCGCACTTGAAGCCGATGTACCTGGCGCTCTTGTCGGCGCCGACGCGTTCGAGGAAGGCGCCGAAGGGCACGCCGCCCCAGCGGCCGATCGCGCTCCAGCCCTCGACGCAGATGTGGCGGGTGATCTGCTCGGCCTGCGGCAGGCTGGCGAGCTGCTCCAGGGTCCAGGGGTCCTTGCGCTCGACCAGGCCGCCGACGCGCAGCTGGTAGCCGGATTCGTCGACTTCGGGCGCTTCCGATTCGGCGTAAAAGGCATTGAACGGGAAGGGTCGGGTGATCATCGACGCCGGGTAGGTCGGCGCCAGCCGGTTCGGTTCGAACAACCAGGCCTGGACCGAGTCATTGAAGCGCGAGATGCGCATCAGCAGGTGCTCGGCCTCGTCCGAGTTGGTCACGCTGCAGCCGCTGGCCATGGCCAGGCCGCCCAGCGTCAAGCCGCGCCGCAGGAACAGGCGGCGCGCCGGCGGCGCCAGCAGGGCGCGGGCATCCTTGAGCAGTTCATGCTGCTCGCGCGGGCTCAGGACGGCGGGGCCTTGCGCGCGCGGTCGGGCATCGGACTGGTTCATATCGGGTCTCTCCGTACGGGGAAGCGGTCGACTAGCGCCCGGTGATCATCAGGCGCAGCGACTTGGGGACCAGCGCGACCATGGCCACATGGACGGCGACGAAGGCGACGATGCCCGCCATGGCGCAGAAGTGGACGATGCGGGCATTGTCGAAGCCGCCCATGAGCTCGCGCAGCAGCGGAAACTGGACCGATTTCCAGACCGCCATCCCGGACAGCACGACCAGGATCAGCAGCGCGACCGCGCCCAGATAGGCCGCCTTCTGCACCGCGTTGTAATGACTGAGGTCGTCGTGCCCCAGGCGGCCGCGCAGAGCGGCGATGAAATCGCTGACGATCGCGCCGGGCGTCAGCGGCCAGTAGCGCCGGCGCAGGCGCCCGGTGGCGAGATTCAGTACGAGATAGGCCAGGCCATTGCAGAACAGCAGCCACATCGCGGCAAAGTGCCAGAGCAGCGCACCGCCAAGCCAGCCGCCCAAAGTAAGATCCTTGGGAAAGCGGAAATCCCAGATCGGCGAGGCGTTGTAGATGCGCCAGCCGCTCAAGACCAGGATCAGGACCGCGACCACGTTGAGCCAGTGGGTGATGCGCACCCAGCCCGGCTGGATCGTGCCCCCGCCCTGCATGCCGCCCGATTGCATCCCGCCGGTCTCGCCGCCGGGGGCCATGGCGCCCGCCTGAGTCATTTTCGACCTTTCATGTGCAAGCTCTCATGTGCAACTTTTCATGTGCGATCGCTCTTGTGCACGCTCTTGTGCACGCTCTTTGGACAAGGGACGGCGCCGCGCACCGACCTTGGCGCGGGGCCGCGGCGGGGCGGCGCGCCGCCCGGTTCCGCCGATGACCGTAGCTTGGTCGGGCAGCGTACCGAATTCTTACAGGCCGCGGTGGCGGCGCGCGCGGCCGATGCCCGGCGTGCAGGCTACGCTAGATTCGCCGCTGCCGGAGGCTTTGCGCTCGGGGATTGGCACGCCGCCTAGTCCGCGCGCAACCCGGCCGGCACCGCGGGATCGGCGCCCGCTGCGACGCGCAGGGCGACGACTTCGCCGACGATGATCAAGGTCGGCGCATGCAGTCCGGCGGCCGCGACCGCAGCCGGCAAGGAGGCCAGGGTGCCGACGATCACGCGCTGGGTCGGCAAGGTCCCATGCTGCACCATGGCCGCCGGCGTCGACGCCGCCCGGCCGTGCTCGATCAGGCGGGTGCAGATCTGCGCCAGGCCGAGCAGGCCCATGTAGACGACGACGGTCTGCGCCGGTCGGGCCAGCATGGCCCAGTCCAGTTCGGCGGCGCCGTCCTGCAGATGGCCGGTGACCAGGGTGACCGCCTGGGCGACGCCGCGCTGGGTCAGCGGAATGCCGGCGAAGGTCGCCACGCCGCTGGCAGCCGTGATGCCCGGCACGACCTCGAACGGCACGCCGGCGCGCGCCAGGTACAGCATCTCTTCGCCACCACGGCCGAAGATGAACGGATCGCCGCCCTTGAGACGCAGGACGCGGCGGCCCTGCCGCGCCAGCTCGACGAGCCGCTGGTTCAGCTCATCCTGTCGCAGGGCGTGCGCGCTGCGCCGCTTGCCGACGTAGAGCCGCTCGGCCGCAGGCGGCAGCAGGGCCAGGATCGCCGCCGAGACCAGGTTGTCGTACAGCACGACGTCGGCTGCGGCGAGCAGCCGTGCGGCGCGCACCGTGAGCAGTTCCGGGTCGCCCGGACCGGTTCCGACCAGCCAGACCCGGCCGGTCGGGGCGCCATCGGCCGGGCTCACGTGACGGTTCCGGCGCCGGACGGCGGCGCGAGGTCGCGATCGAACTGCGACACGCGCCGGGTTTCGCGCATGCGCAGGACCACCAGCAAGGTGCCGGCGATGACCGCCGTCGCGTACCAGTAGAAGCCCGACTCGAGGCCCACGCTCTTGAACCAGATCGCGACGAAATCGACCGAGCCGCCGAACAGCGAGACCGCGATGGCATACGGCAGGCCGACCCCGGTGGCCCGGATCGCCGCGGGGAAGAGTTCGGCCTTCACCACCGCGTTGATCGACGTGTAGCCCGAGACGATCAGCCAGCCGGCGGCGATGAGGGCGAAGGCCTCGAGCGGGCCCTGGGCGTGCTGGATCGCGGTCAGCAGGGGCACGGTGAACAAGGTGCCCAGCACGCCGAAGCCGACCAGCAGGGGCTTGCGGCCGATGCGGTCGGACAGCGCGCCATAGAGCGGCTGCAGCAGCATGGCGAAGACCAGCGATGCCGCCGCGACCGAGGTCGACTGCAGGTCGGTGAGCCCGACCGTCAGGCGCAGGAACTTCTGCATGTAGATCGTGTAGAGGTAGAACGCGAGCGTGCCGCCCATGGTCAGGCCGATCACGATGAGCGATTCGCGCGGGTGGGCGAGCAGTTCGCGCAGCTTGCCGGCATGCAGGACGCCACGCCGGCCGGCGGCCGGCGCGCGGTCCGCCAGGACGCGCCGGAAGGCCTCGGTTTCATCGAGCCCCCGCCGCATCACTAGGGCGATCGCGGCCAGTCCGGCGCCGATGAAAAAGCCGATGCGCCAGCCCCAGGCGCGCAGTTCCTGGTCCGACAGGACGTAGCGCTGCAGGGTGAACAGGACCAGCAGGGCGCACAGCTGGCCGCCGATCAGGGTCACGTACTGGAAGCTGGCATAGAAGCCGCGGCGCTCGCCCAGGGCCATCTCCGACAGGTAGGTCGCGCTCGCGCCGTATTCGCCGCCCAGGCTCAGTCCCTGCAGCAGCCGGGCGAACAGGAGGATGGCCGGTGCCGCATTGCCGATCCGCTCGTAGGTCGGCACGAGCGCGATGAGCAGCGAACCCAGGCACATCAGCAGCACGGATAGCATCAGGGCGGTGCGGCGGCCCCGTACGTCGCCGATGCTGCCGAACAACCAGGCCCCCACCGGACGGGCGAAGAAGCCCAGCATGAAGATGCCCGCGGTCGAGAGCAGTTGCGCGGTCGCGTCCTGCCTGGGAAAGAACGACGCGGCGAAGTAGAGCGAAAAGACCGCGTAGCAATAGAAGTCGTACCACTCGACGAGATTGCCCGCCGAACCCACGAGGACGGCGCGCAGCCGGCGCGGCGACGCGCCCGGGGACGGCCGCGTCGAGGGCGCGGCGGCGAGGGAAGTGGCCAGGGTAGGACCCATGGGCGGCGCGATCCGGATGGCGCGAAGGTGCACAGCCGCCATGCTACGGCCGTCCGGCCGGACGGTGGCTGCGGCGCCGCCCGGGAACCGGGGATGCGCCGTGCTGGCCGCGCGGCGCCCGGCCGATTACGATGCCGCCACCGGTGCCAGCGCGCCCGGTCGCGGCCGCCCTGCGCGGCGCGCGTCCCTTGCCACCCCGACCCGGAGCTCGATCATGCCCAGCCGCCCGCGCACCCCCCGCCGCCCGTTCCATCGTCCGCCAGGGGCGGTCGTGCAGCACGCACTTTGCGCCGCGCTGCTTTGCCTCGCCGCGGCGCAGACGGCACGTGCGGCCGATGCCCAGGCCACCGAAGCGGGCGCCGCGCCGGCCGGCGCGGCGCACCGCGCACTGCTCGCCGATCCGAGCCGCACCGACGAAGACCGCCAGGCCGACGAGCGGCGCAAACCGGCCGAGCTGCTCGATTTCGCCCAGGTGCGGCCCGGGATGAATGTCCTCGACGTGGCGGCGGGCGGCGGCTACACGACGCAGTTGCTGGCCCTCGCGGTCGGAGCGGGTGGTGCGGTCTGGGCCCAGGGCGAAAGCGAGCGCGGCCTGGCAAAGCGCCTCGCCGCGCACCCGCAGGCCAACGTGCACCCGCTGCAGCGGCCCTTCGCCGATCCGTATCCGGCGGATGCGCCGCGCCTGGACCTCATCACCTTCATCCTCAATTACCACGACGTGGCCAACACCCCGACCGACCGTGCGGCGATGGACCGCAAGCTGTTCGAGGCGCTCAAGCCCGGCGGCCATCTCGTGGTCGTCGACCATGCGACGCAAAAAGGGCGCGGCGTGCGCGACACCAAGACCCTGCACCGGATCGACGAGCAGACCGTGCTCGACGAGCTGCAGCAGGCCGGCTTCGTCCTCGAGGCGCAGGGCGACTTCCTGCGCCAGCCGGCCGATCCGCGCAACCAGCCGTTCTGGGACCTGCAAGGCCCCACCGACCGCTTCGCGCTGCGCCTGCGCCGGCCGTAGGACGGGCGGTCCGGCCGGCGCCGTGCGCCACGACGGCGCGGCGCGCGGCGCCGCGTATCGCGCCGACATCGACGGCCTGCGCGCGCTGGCCGTGGCCGCCGTGGTCGTCTACCACGCCTTTCCCGGCCTGCTGCCCGGCGGCTTCGCCGGGGTCGACGTCTTCTTCGCCATCTCGGGATTCCTCATCACCGGCATCGTCGTGGCCGGGTTCGAGGCTGGCCGGTCGGGACTCGCGCACTTCTACGCCCGGCGCATACGGCGGATCTTTCCGGCCTTGCTGGTCGTGCTGCTCGCGACCTACGCGCTGGGCTGGTTTGCCCTCTTCCCCGACGAATTTCGCCGCCTGGGCCGGCAACTGCTCGCCGGGGCGGGCTTCGCGGCGAACTTCGCGTTCTGGTCCGAAGCGGGTTATTTCGACACCGCCGCGCCGACCAAGCCGCTGCTGCACCTCTGGTCGCTGGGCATCGAAGAGCAGTTCTACATCGTCTGGCCGCTGTTGCTTTACGGCGCGACGCGCCTGCGGGCGAACCTGCTGGCGCTGACCCTGGCCGGCGCGCTGCTGTCGCTGGGCGCCGGCCTGTACGCCGGCTTGGTCGATCCGGTCGGCGCGTTCTACGCCCCTTGGAACCGGGCCTGGGAACTGCTGCTCGGCGGCGCCCTGGCACTGCGCAACGGGCGGCCGCCCGCCGCACCGGCGCGCGGCCGCATGGCGCTGGCCGGTGCCGCCCTGATTGCGGCGGGCTTCGCCCTGCTCGACGGCCACCGCACGCTGCCGCCCGGCTGGGCACTGCTGCCGGTGCTGGGCACCTGCCTGGTGCTCCACGGCGGGCCCGGCAGCACGTTTCATCGCGCGGTGCTCGGCGCGCCGCCGCTGGTGTGGCTCGGGCGGATCAGCTACCCGCTGTACCTGTGGCACTGGCCGCTGCTGAGCTTTGCCTACATCCTGCGCGGCGGCGACGTTCCGCCCGGGCTGCGCCTCGCCCTCGTGGCGGCCAGCGTCGTTCTCGCCGGCCTGACCTACGTCGCGCTGGAGCGGCCGGTGCGCCGGGCGCCGCGCTCGGCGCTGCTGGTCGGCGCGCTGGGCACCTTGCTGGCGGTGGTCGGCTGGGCCGGATTCGACGCGCTGAAGCGCGATGGACTGTCCTTTCGCTTCAACGGCATCCTGACCCGGCTGGGCGGCGATGGCGGCGACCTGGGCGAGGTCGTCGAGGGTTGCGGCCTGGATGCGGCACAGGCTAGGCGCCTGCGCAACTGCGTGCACGACCGGCGCGGCCCGTCGCGTTACGCCCTGCTCGGCGACAGCAAGGGCGAGGTGCTCTATCCCGGTCTGGTGCGCCGGTCGACGCCGTTCGGCCGCTGGCTGTTCATCGGCGGGCCGCAGGGCGAGGGCAACCTGGTGCCGGTCCTGGGCGGCGCAGCGCTCTACGCACGCTATACGCCGCTCGCGACCCTGGGCTCGGACGCGGTGATCGCCGACCCGCGGATCCGCGTCGTGGTCCTGGCGGCATCGACCCGCGGGCTGTTCGCCCTGGCGCGGGACGACTCGATCGAGGACCTGCCGGCCAACCCGAACTACCCGGTCGCGCTGGACGGACTGGAGCGCATGGTGGCCAAGCTCGTCGGCGCGGGCAAGAAGGTCGTGATCCCGGTGGACAATCCGAGCCTGCCCGACCCGCTGCTGTGCATCCGCCGGACCACCTCATTGTGGCTGGTCGATGCCGCGCTCGACCTGGGTCATCGCCCCAACGAGTGCAGCATCGGCTACCGCCGCCAGCTGGAACTGTCGCAGCCCTACCGCAAGCTGCTCAATGCCGTGCTGCAGCGCCATCCGGACAGCGTGCGGCTGTTCGACACGCTGCCGGTGCTGTGCGACGCGGCACGCGACCGCTGTGCCTCGCAGATGGGCGATCGACTGCTCTACCGCTATTCCGACCACATCTCGGATTTCGCGGCGGGACGGGTGGCGGCGCGACTCGTTCCGCTGGTCGAGGCGTTCGATGCGGGCCGCGACGACGGGCCGCATCGCCTGCCCTGATGCGGCCGGCGCAGGCGCGGCGCGGCGCCGCCGGACAGGAGACTCAGTGCGCTTCGGCTTCGCACTTCTTCATGAACGAGGTCTTGGCGGCGCCGGCGAGCTTCTTGCCGTTCTTGTCGACGGCCTTTTCCTCGCAGGCCGGCTTCATCTCGGCCTCGCACTTCTTCATGAACGAATTCTTGGCCGCGCCGGCCAGCGGCTTGCCATCCTTGCCCACGGCCTTGGCCTCGCAGGAACCGCCTTCGGTCGCCTTGGCTTCCATGGCCTTGGTCTCGGCGGCCGCGTGGCCCTGCAGGCCCATCGTCATCGCGACCAGCGCGGCGGTACATAAGAGCTTGTTCATCGTGCCATTCTCCTTGGTTGGAACCCGTGGTTGGACCTTCCCCGCTGCGCGCAGGCGCGCAATGATAAGGAATGCGCAGGCGGTCGTGTGCGGCGCGGTCCGGGCGCATGGCGCCCGGAACCGTCGATCGTCGCGCCGTGACAACCTCGATGCGCACTTCATCAACGCCAGCCGCCACAGGGAGGTTGACGTGCGGCGGCGCCGGTGGCACTTTGCGGCCTCGCGCCGATTCCGCATCGGCCCGCCAAGGCCACCGACGATGAAACCGCTGATCGCGCTACGACTCCGGGCCGCGTGCCGCCGACCGCCTGGCACACTCGAGGCGCCGCCGCGTCGGGTGCGCGTTGCACCCTGGCTGGCGGCCGGCCTGCTGGCGGCCGGCGCGGCGGCCCAGGACACCCGGCCCGCGGCCGCGCCGGCCGCAGCGCCGGCGGCGGACGCAAAAGCGCCCGCCGCCAACCCGCCCGGCGGCGTTGATGCGCGACCGCGCCTGCAGACCCGTGCGCTCACGCCGTCCGAACTCGACCGCCTGGAAAAGATCACGCTCGAAAAAGGCAGCAGCGTGCCGCTACCGGAGAACCTGGTCCGCGCGCTCAAGATGACGCCGCGCCAGGTGGCGCCGACCGTGCGCCAGTCTTCGTTCGTCGAAAACGACGATTTCCGCAAGGGCGGTGCGCGGCATGGCTTCGCCCTATTCAACGACGGCTCGGGCTTCTTCCTGTTCCGGCGCGATGCCAAGGACGGCGTGTCGGTGTTCCACATCGACCGGCGCTTCCGCCTGGTCGCCGCGGCGCACGAGTTCGAGGGCGAGCGCTATCTCGAAATGACCGACGTCGCAGCCCTCAAGGCCCTGCAGGGTGAAGTCGAGGCCTGGGCGCATGTCCTTTCGCCGCGCGGGCCGGTCCTGCCGGCGGCCGTTCCGGCGCGCATCCTGCCGGGCGGCAACCCGCCGGCGGGCTCGACCGTGGTGCCTGGCGTGCCGGCGCCAGTGCCCCCCAGGCCGCCGGCACCCTGATCCGGGGCGCCTACGCACGGCGGCAGGGCGACACGTCGCTGCGCGGCGCCCACGCCGCCGACCGGCCGATTCCGGCCTATGCCCGGCCGAAAGCGCGCGGCTCATTGCGAGCCGCGGTCCCCGGCGTGGTCGGCCTGTTCGTTCAGCGTCTGCGCGTGCTGCTGCAGTGCGTCCTGCATGGCCTTGATCTTCTGGTCGGCGATCGCCTTCTCTTGCTGTGCCTGCTTGGCCGACTGCGCCGCCGCGGTCGCGCCGCTGCCCGCCGCGGTGAGGGTGTCAACGCCGCAGGCGGCCAGCAGGCACGCCGCGGCCAGGCCGCCTATCCGATGCCAAGGTTTCATCTTCCCGCCCTCCGGTTGCCCACGAATGCGCCTGCGGCTCAGGACGCCGCTGCGCGCAGATCCTCCAGCACGGTACCGGCGCGGGCCAGGTCGGCCTCGTGCGGCGGATCGCGCCAGGTCTCGGCCAGGGCCTCGGCGTACCAGCGCCGCATCGAGGCCAGCCCGAGCAGGCGCGCGGCGTACGCCGCCGCCGCCGGGCCCGGCTGCAGGCCATAGGTCTGGATGCGAAACGCCACCGGTGCGAAAAACGCATCGACGGCGGAAAAGGCCGGACCGGCGAGAAACGGCCCGCCGAAGCGCGCCAGCCCCTGGGCCCACAGTTCCTCCAGCCGGGCCAGGTCGCGCTGCAGTTCCGGGGGCCGCTGCGCCAGCCGAACGCGGACGCCGCAATTCATCGAGCAGTGCTGGCGCAGGGCCGCGAATCCGGAATGCATCTCGGCCGCGGCGCAGCGCGCCCAGGCGCGCGCCGCGGCATCGGCCGGCCAGACCCCGGGGTCGCGCTCGGCGAGGAACTCGGCGATCGCCAGGGAATCCCAGATCGTGGTCGAACCTTCGACCAGGCACGGAACCTTGCCGGTCGGCGAGAAGCGGCGAAAGCGTTCGTGGTTGTCGAGCTCGAAGCGCTGCAGGCGCTCGGTGAAGGCCAGGCCCCGTTCGTGCAGCAGCACCCAGGGCCGCAAGGACCAGGACGAATAATTCTTGTTGGCGATGTACAGTTCCAGCATGGTGGCGCGTTTCCGGATGCAGGCTCGAAGGTACAATACGCCAGTCGGCGGCGGGCCGCAGCGCGTGCGGCGCATCGGCTCAGCGCGCCAGGCGCGCGCCGCGATCGCGGCGGAACTCGAAGACCACCGCCTCGTCCGGTGCGAGGGCGACCGGCCGGCGCTCGGGCAGCTCGATGCGTCGAACCAGATCGCGCATGAGGTTGAGCCGTGCCGAACGCTTGTCGTCGGCCCGCACGATGATCCAGGGGGCCTCGCGGGAATGTGTACGGCGCAGCATCCGATCGCGGGCCAGGCTGTAAGGGTCCCAGCGTTCCTGCGCCGCGGCGTCGACGGCGCTCGACTTCCACTGGGTCAGGGGATCGCGCGCGCGGGCCTTCAGGCGCCGGCGCTGCTCGTCACGGCTGATGTCCAGGTAGTACTTGAGCAGCACGATGCCGGCTTCGACCAGCATGCGCTCGAAGGGCACCACCGCGCGCAGAAACTGCGCGGCCTGGGCCGCCGTGCAAAAGCCCATCACCGGCTCGACCCCGGCGCGGTTGTACCAGCTGCGGTTGAACAGCACGAATTCGCCGGCCGCCGGCAGGTGGGCGACATGGCGCTGGAAATACCACTGCGCCCGCTCGAGGTCGGACGGCACGCCCAGCGCGACGACGCGGGTCTCGCGCGGACTCAGGTGCTCGACGATGCGCTTGATCGCGCCGTCCTTGCCCGCCGCGTCGCGACCTTCGACGATCACCAGCACGCGCCAGCCGTGGCGGATGATGTGCCGGTGGGCCCGCACGAGCTCGATCTGCACGGCACGCAATTGCGCCTTGTACGATCCGGCAGCCGGCACGGCGCCGGCCGCGCGCCGCGTTCCCGCCATGGCTTGCGTCCTCCCGCGCCGGACCGGCGCAGCGATCGATGCATCATTGTGCCGCAGCTGGACTCGGCGGCCCCTCCGGACATCCCTCCTCGCGCCGCGCGGCCGGCGCCGGGCCGCGCGCAAAGCGGTCCCTTGCGTCGCCTTGCCAGCGCCTTGCTGATCGCCAGCCTTGCCCTGGGCTGCGCCAGCGCGGCCCGGGCAGGTGGGCCGCTGGGCCTGGACCACGCGGTGGCGCCCACCGATCGCGGAATCTGGGCGCGGCGCGACACGCTGGGGCTCGAATTCGGCGTGGTCGCGGTCGACGTCGGCGGCGCCCTCTGGCTGGGGGGTGCGGAGCCGCTCGGCTGGACGTTCTGGCAGTCGCTCGACGCCGAGGTCTTCGGCCAGCTCGCCGCCCAGGCCGGCAAGTACGCCTTCGGGCGGCAGCGCCCAAGCCAGACGTCGAATCCGGATTCCTGGTTCCATGGCCTCAAGGCGCAGAGCTTCCCGAGCGGCGAAGTGACGCTGCAGGCGAGCTTCGTCACGCCGTTCGTCGTCCAGTACGGCGCGCGCCAGCCGCTGGTCTGGGCCCTCGAGCTGCTGCCGGCCTACGACGCCGCGGCGCGGGTCAAGGAGGGCGCGCACTGGCAATCCGACGTGCTGGCCGGCTGGGCCCTGGGCAGCGCGGTCGGTTATTTCGCGACGCGCGAGCGCAGCCCGTTCTTCCTCGAGCTGCTGCCGCGCGGCGCACGGATCGGCTGGCGCGCCAGCGTGCCCTAGTGGCCCATCAAGTGCGGACCGGCGCGGCCCCCACCGCACCCAGCCCCGTGGCCGCGTCGCCGACGTCGCCCACGTCCGCGCCGCTCAGTTCCTTGATGACGCGCCGCACCCAGCCGGGGCCGGTGTCGAGCGGCTCGGCCGCGGCCGGGCGCAGGTAGGGCGCCAGGGTCAGCGGCAGGTAGCGTCCGGCCCCGGGCGCCGGCGCTTCGGCGCGGATCAGCGCATTGAGCACGCTGGCGTCGATCGCCACGCCGACCACCTGACCTTCGCCAGGCCGGCTGCAATGCGCCGGGTCAGAGGTGACGAGGTATTCGCGGCAGGTGAGCGGCCGTTGCCGGTGGATGGAACAGGATTCGTCCTCGAGGAAGGGGCAGGCGATGCCCAGCGCGAAATATTCGAGCCCGAGGGCAACGCGCGCGGCGCGATCCAAGCTGCCGAGGCGCTCGAGGCGCGGCAGCAGGCCGGCCTGGCGCAGGCGCAGCACGGCGGCGTCGAAGCGGGCGCGCACACGGTCGCGATGTGCCGGCTCCAGGTCGTCGATCAGGTCCGGCAGCTGCCGCGACTCGGTCATCGACAGCGGCACCAGCTGCCGGCAGCAGGCGCCACAGCCAGCGCGGCACGAAACCTGCCGGCCCTGCCCGGCCTCTCGATGCTCGGCGACGGCCACCACTTCGCCGGAGAAGGCGCGCAGCATGGGCAGGATCGCCCGCGCGCTGGTCGGGCCGGCCGGCAGCGCGACCTCGAGCTCGATGGTCGCGTCGCCGACGCGGAAGCTGCCGCGGGCCTGCACCACCGCGGTTTCGTCCTGCGGTTGCGGCGGCGGCGCCGATGGCTTCGATTCCATGGGTCCCTCCGGAGCCGGCCGGCGCTACGGCCGCCCGTGGCCAAAGTATCGACCCGATCAATAGCCCAGGGCAAGGCCGGTATGGTGGCGCGGATCGTTGGCGCCGTAGAACCGATAGCGCCCGGACGGACGCCCGCCGAGCGAGGGCGCGCCGACCACGATCGCCGCGACGTGATTGGCATTGCGCCCGTCGACCAGCTGGTGGCCCATGCCGCGCAGCAGCGCCGCGGTGTCGGGGGACAGTGCGTAGGGCTCGAGCAGCGTCGCCTCGGGCTGCCACTGCTGGTGGAAGCGCGGCGCGTCGACCGCCTCCTGGACGTTCATGCCGTGGTCGACGAGATTGAGGATCACCTGCAGCACCGTGGTGGCGATCCGGCTGCCGCCCGGGGTGCCGACCACCAGGACCACCTTGCCGTCCTTGCTCAGTACCGTCGGCGTCATCGACGACAGCGGCCGCTTGCCCGGGGCGATCGCATTGGCGGCACCCTGCACCAGGCCATAGCTGTTCGGCTCGCCCAGCTTGACGGTGAAATCGTCCATCTCGTTGTTGAGCAGCACGCCGCTGCCCGCGGCGGTCACGGCGGCGCCGAACCAGCCATTGAGGGTGTAGGTGACCGCCACCGCGTTGCCCTGGCCGTCGACGATCGAATAGTGCGTCGTGTTGCTGCCCTCGTGCGGTGCGACCCCGGCGTCGAGGTCGGCCGAGCGCGCCGCGCGGCGCGGATCGATCGCCGCGCGCAGCCTGGCCGCATAGGCCGGATCGAGCAGGTGCTCGACCGGATTGGCGACGAAGTCCGGGTCGCCCAGGAAGCTGTTGCGGTCGACGAAGGCGTGGCGCATCGTCTCGATCTCGACGTGGACGGCCTGCGCCGAATGGAAGCCGTAGTCGTGCAGCGGATACCCTTCGAGGACGTGCAGCATCTCGCACAGGATGACGCCGCCGGAGCTGGGGGGCGGCGCCGAGACCACGTGGTAGCCGCGATAGTCGCATTCGACCGGCGCCCGCCGGCGCGCCTGGTAGCCATCGAGGTCGGCCTGGCTGAGCAGGCCGTGGCCCTGCCGGCTGGCGGCCACGATGGCCTCGGCCACCGGACCCCGGTAGAAGCCGGCGGCACCCTGCTCGGCGATACGCCGAAGCGTCCGCGCCAGGTCGGCCTGGACCAGCCGATCACCGGCCTCGAAGCGCTCGCCATGCTTGAGGAAGATCGCGGCACTGGCCGGATCGGCGCGCAGCTCGTCGGTCACCACGTGCAGCATCTGCACGTCGCCGTCGTCGAGCACGAAACCGGACTGCGCCAGCTCGACCGCCGGTGCGATCAGGGCGGCTCGCGGCCGCGTGCCATAGTGCTGCCGGGCGAGTTCCAGGCCGGCGACGGTGCCTGGAACGGCCACCGCAAGGTGGCCGCGGGTGCTCAGCCCGGCAATCGGCCGGCCCTGGGCATCGAGGTACATGTCGCGCGTCGCCGCCCGTGGCGCGGTCTCGCGAAAATCGATGAAATCGCGCCGGCCGTCGGCCAGCTGGATCGTCATGAAGCCGCCGCCGCCCAGGTTGCCGGCCGCCGGATACACGACCGCGAGCGCATAGCCGACGGCGATCGCCGCGTCGACCGCGTTGCCGCCCTGGCGCAGGACATCGACCCCCACGGCGGTCGCCAGGTGCTGCGCCGTGACCACCATGCCATGTTCGGCCGCCACCGGCGCCACCGATGCCGCGCGCGCCGGCGCCGGCACGATCGTCGCGGCGCCGCCGAGCAGGGCCAGCGCGCCGACCTGCAGCAGGAGCGCCACGGCGGGCGCGCGGCGCGGCGCAAGGGGCGCAGGGCAAGGAATCGCCATGGCGGAGGGTTCCTGGCTGGCGGAGGGTTCCGGGCTGGCGGCGCGGCGGTTCATGTCCCGCCGCCGTCGTGGGTGTCGAAGCGCACGGCCGCGATGCGCGCCACGACCAGCACGGCCAGCAGCACCGACAGCGCGAGGATCTGCTCCCAGGCGATGCTCTTGTCGTACAGGCCGATGAAGACCTCGCGGAGGATGAAGGCGATGCCCACCTCGGAGAGGACACGCAGGCGCACGCGATGATATTCGAGGTAGTCGGTGAAGGTGCGGAACAGCTCGATCAGCACGAAGACCGAGAGCACATCGATCACCAGCTCGCGATCGAGGCCGTCGACCACGCCGTGCGACAGGTTGTGCGTGCGAACGTCGCCGTGGAACTCGACGGCCGCCGCGACGAAATCGATCGCCAGACCGACCAGTGCGGCGAGCAGCGTGAGGACCATCACGAAGACCAGCGCGGTGACGATCCAGTCGAGAAAGCGCCGGTACAGCGCCAGCGCGCGGCCCTTGGGCACGTGGCCGGCGCCGAAGGCCATGGTGACGGGTTCGGGATTCTTCTCGGACATCGGGGGCGGACGGCAGGTGGCGGGTGGCTTTCCCGGACAGTACAACATCGGCTGGCGCGCCGCGGACCCGGCGTGGCGGCGACCGGCGGTTGCGGCGCGCCGCAATGTGCCGGATCATGCGCCGGTTTCCCGCAGGAGCGGCAAGACCATGCGCAAACCCGGCCAGGGCGGCCTCGTCTACTCGACCGGCAGCGGCCGCATGTGCCCGTCCTGCCGCCGGCCGGTCGCCGAATGCGCCTGCGGCCGGGCGGCGCCCCGGCCGCCCGGTGACGGCATCGTGCGCGTCGGTCGCGAAACCAAGGGCCGGGCCGGCAAGACGGTGACCGTCGTGCGCGGCGTCGACGCCGACGCCGCCGGTCTCGCCGAACTGGGTCGGCGCCTGCGGACCCACTGCGGCACCGGCGGCACCGTGCGCGACGGCCTGATCGAGCTGCAGGGCGACCACTGCGAATCCGTGCTGCGCCTGCTCACGCAGGCCGGGCACACGGTGCGGCGCTCCGGCGGCTGAGCGTCAAGCGGGCGGCGCGCGCTGCGGCCGCGGCGCCATCTCAGGACGCCACTTCCGTACGCCATCTCAGGACGTCACCTCAGCCCGCCACCTCGGGACGCCACCTCGGGACGTCCCGTCAAGACGCACCGCCGGCCGCCAGGCGCTGCGCCTTGCGCCGCTCGCGCAGCCACAGCGCAACGAAGACCAGGGCCACCGTCAAGGCGCTCAGGGCCAGCGTGCTCTGCTGGTCGGGGATGAAGGCGAGCAGCACGAGCACGGCGACCAGGCCGGCCATCACCGCATAGCTCAGCCAGGGAAACAGCCACATCCTGAGCGGCAGGACCACGCCGTCGGCCTCGAGGCGGCGGCGCTGGCGGATCTGGGCCCAGGCGATGAGCAGGTAGATGAACAGGATGATGTCGCCCGAGGTGCTGCCCAGCAGCGTGAAGACGTCCTCGCGCAGGAAGATCTGGGCCAGCGCCGCGGCCGACCCCGCCGCGCAGCCGATCAGCAGGCCGGCGATCGGCACCTTGTTGCGCGCCGTCCCGGCCAGGAAGGCGGGCGCATCGCCATGGGCGGCGAGTTCATGGAGCATGCGCGAGGTGATGTACAGCCCGGAATTCAGGCACGACAGCACCGCGGTGATGATGATGAGCGAGAGCAGCGCCCCGCTGCCCGGGATGCCGATGCGATCGAGCACCGGGGTGAAGGGCGACAGTCCCGGGATGTAGCGGTCCCACGGCAGGACCGCCACGATGACGGCGATGCTCAGCACATAGAAGACCAGGATGCGCAGGGCCACCGAGCGCGCCGCGCGCGCGATGTTGCGCGCCGGGTCGGCCGACTCGGCCGCGGCGATCGCCGCCACTTCGCTGCCCATCATCGAGAAGATGACCACCGGCACCGCGATGAGCAGGCCGCCCGGCCCCCGGGGCAGGAAGCCGCCATGCCCAAGCAGCGTCGGCAGCACGTCCTGCGGATGGAAGAAGGCGAGGAACGCCGCGCCGATCGCGATGAAGGCGGCGATCGCCGCCACCTTGATCACGGCGAACCAGAACTCCATCTCGCCATAGGCGCGCACCGACAGCAGGTTGGTCAGGGTCATGGCCACCACCAGGAAGGAGCCGATGGCCCAGAGCGGCGCGTCGACCCCCGCCGCCTGGAGCAGCTTGGCGCCGGCGACGGTCTCGGCGCCCACGGTGAAGACCCAGAAGTACCAGTAGAGCCAGCCCGTGACGAAGCCGGCCCAGCGGCCCAGCGCGATGGCCGAATACTCGACGAAGGTGCCCTGTCCCGGCTTGGCCATGGCCATCTCGCCCAGCATGCGCATGATGAGGAAGACCAGCAGGCCGCAAGCGGCGTAGGTCAGCATCACCCCGGGTCCGCCCTTGGCGATCGCGCCGCTGCTGCCGACGAACAGCCCGGCGCCGATGACGCCGCCGAAGGAGATCATGGTGACGTGGCGCGGCTGCAGGGCCTGCGCCAGCCGGTTCGGCGGTCCGGCGGCCGGCCCGCTTGCGGCGGCAGTGTGGGGCATCGTGGTGCTTCCGAGGACAACCCGCGGCAGGTCCGGGATGGCGCGATGCGGGGCCGCATGGCCGGCCCGGCCTGCCGGCCCGCCGCGCGGCGTTCGAGCTTACTCCGCGCCGCCCGGCCCGGCCGCGTCCGGTCCGTCGAGCAGGACCAGCTGCGGCACCGCATCGGCGCCGCACCAGACGATGGCGGCCTGCGCCCAGGCGCGCCCCAGGGCGCAGGCCGCGTCGCGGCCCAGGCCGGGGACGAAGACCCCGGGCTCGGCCGGCCAGCCGCCGGCGGGGTGCGCGCCGCTCGCCGGTAAGAAGCGCCAGCCGTCGCGCAACAAGCCCGCGCGCAGGGCCGCCTCGCGGCGCGCGTTCTGGGCCTGCGGCAAGCGCCGGCTGCGCGGATTGCAGGCCGTGACCAGCGCAGCGCAGTCGACGCCGGCGGCGCGATAGAGCGCGAGCAGGTCCGGGTCGGCGAGGCCGATCCGCAGCACGAGCGGGTACGGCGCTTCGACCCGGTATTCGGTCTCGCGGTAGGCCCGCAGCGTTGCCGGATCGATCATCGTGCGGCTCGGGGCGGGCGATCGTCGGTGCGGCGGCCGATGGCGCCGCCGATCAGAGTTGCTCGAGCCGGCGCCGGTCGCGCTTGGTCGGTCGCCCGGCCAGCGCCGCGGCCGGCTCGACGCCGTAACGCCGCGCCTGGGCCCGCTGTTCGCGGCGCAGCGCGCTCGCCGCGGTCTCCTCGTACAGGGTGCGGGCCTGCGGCGCCGGACCGCGCACCTCGGACAGCGCGCGCACCACGAGCTCGATGCGGGCGTCGCCCTGCTGCAGCTCGATGCGGTCGCCGACGCGGGTCTCGCGTGCCGGCTTGATGCGTTCGCCCGCGACGCGCACGCGGCCCAGCTCGATTGCCGCCGCGGCCAGCGACCGCGTCTTGTAGAAGCGCGCGGCCCACAGCCATTTGTCGATGCGCAGGCGCGCCGCCGTGCTCATGGACGCGCGGCGGTCGGGCCGCCCGGCCAGGGCTGCGCGTCGAGGAATTCGAGCAGGGCCTGGGCGGTCCGCTCCGGCTGCTGGTCGACGAAGAAGTGGCCGCCGGGCAGCGCCGCGCTGCCCATGCGCGGCAGCCGATCGCGCCACTGCGCCGGGATGTCGTACAGCCGGGCCATGGCGCCCTGTGCACCGTAGAGCACCAGGGCCGGGCAGTCGACCGTGCGGGCCAGGTCGGCCGCGTCATGCTCCAGGTCGATGGTCGCCGCGGCGCGGTAGTCGGCGCACGAGCCGTGGATCATCGCCGGGTCGCGCCAGGCGCGGCGGTACGCGGCGAGCGCCTGCGGCGCGAAATCGGCCAGCCGCGCCGCGCCCCAGCCGGTGAGGCAGGTCTCGTAGAAGTAGTCCGGATCGGCGCCGATCAGGCGCTCGGGAAACGGCTGCGGCAGCGCCAGGAAGTACCAGTGCCAGTAGGTCGCGGCGCTTGCCCGGTTGGCCTCGAGGAACAGGGTCCGGGTCGGCACGATGTCGAGCAGGGCGAGCGACGCGACCGCCCCGCCGTGGTCGAGCGCCAGGCGCAGGGCGGTGCGCGCGCCGCGGTCGTGGCCGACGAGGTGATAGCGCGGATGGCCGAACGCTCGCATGAGCTGCGCCTGGTCGGCGGCCATGGCGCGAAAGGAATAATTCGAGAAGTCGGACGCCTGCGGCGGCTTGGACGAATCGCCGTAGCCGCGCAGGTCGGCGCAGACCACGGTGTAGCGCTCGGCAAGGCGCGGCGCGACCGCGGACCACAGCGCACGGCACTGCGGGTAGCCGTGCAGCAGCAGGACCGGCGGCCCGCTGCCGCCTGTTTCGCAGGCGATGACCGCGCCGTCGACGGCGATGCGGTGCCCGGCGAAACCTTCGATCACGCTCAGCCCCTGGCCGCGGCGTCGCGTGCGCTGGTCCAGCGGCGCAGCAGGGCCTGGTTGAAATTGCGCGTATGGCGGCTCCAGCGGCGGACGGTCTGGTCGATCTCGGCGCCGAGGCGCTCCGCGGTGGCGCGGTCGCCGGTGGCCAGGGCCCAGATGGCGTACTCGACGCGCGCCTCGAAGCTGGCGAAGCGCGCCAGCGTGGCCTCGAACTCGGCCTTGGCCTCGGCCGCGCGCCCGTCCGCGCCCAGGGCGCGGGCCAGCAGCAGGCCGACCTGCTCGGGGCGGAATTCGGACTGGCTCGCACGGATCTGCTGCAGATGGGCGATGGCGCGCGCCGCCTGGCCGCTCTCGAAGAAGGCGCGCGCAGCATGGAACTGGATCTCGAGGTCGGCGGCGAACGGGCCCTTCAGGCAGGCCTCGTAGTTGCGCGCCGCCTCCTCGGCGGCACCGGACTCGAGCAGCGCGTCGGCCAGCCGCATCTGGTTCTGCGCGGTGGGCGTGAACTCGAAGGCGGCACGGGCCTCGCGCAGCTCGCGCGTCGGGTCGAGCGAACGGGCGGCCGCGCGCACCGCCTTGCGCGCGCCATGCTCGAGCCGGGAATCGGGCAGGTAGATGGCGAAGAAGTAGGCCAGGCTGCCCAGCAGCGGGAAGGAGAACAGGATGATCAGCCAGTACAGCGGCTGGCCGGAGCGCAGTGCATGGACCGCGAAGTAGATCGCGACGAGGACATGCAGGCCGATGCCGAGGATGGGCATGATGGGTCCGGTCGGTCAGAAGAGGGGCTTGGGCCAGATCTCGAAGAGGGTCTTGACCTCCGCCGGGTGCTTGCAGCGGTGCAGCTGCTCGCGAAAGCGTGCCAGCGAGAACATCTCGGAGCTCTCGGCGAGCACGCGCAGGTGTTCCTCGGTCGCCATCTTGGGCACCAGGATCACCAGGACGTCGGCCACCGGCAGCCCGTCGGGCGCGTCGAAGGCGATGGGCGGATCCAGCCGCAGGTAGGCCAGCTGGATGCGGTCGAGCTCCTTGAGGCGCGCATGCGGGATCGCGATGCCATGCCCCAGCGCGGTCGAGCCGATCTGCTCGCGGTAGGCCAGGCTCGCCACGACGGCGTCCTGGGGCAGGCCGTGCACCCACTCCATGTGGCGCCCGACCTTGCGCAGCAGGTCGGCCTTGCCGGCGACCGCGACGTCGAGCAGGATGTCCTTGGGCACGAGCAACTGCGCGACGGTCTTCATCCCGGAACTCCCCCTGCCCACCCGGCGCGCGGGCCGCTCGGGTCGCCCGGATCCCGGCGCGGGCGGCCTGCCGCGGCGCGCAGTGTACGTGATGGGATCGCCCTCCGCGCGGCCGCCCGGCCGCGGCGCGCTGCGCACCGGCCCTCAGTCGCCGAGCAGCGACGCGGCGATGCGTCGGCAATGAAAGGCGTAGCCCGGGTCGAGGCGCCGCGCCAGGGCCTTCTCGAATTCCGGCAGCAGGGCGTGCAGCTCGGCCGCCGAGCCGCAGCGCTCGACCTTCAGGATGAACAGGTAGGACAGCAGGCCGAGCTTGTCGGCCGCCGTCTCGCAAAGATAGCGCTTGCCGTCGGCGTAGCGCTCGAAGGACGTGCGCGGCGCCGGTGCGGCGGCGTCGCCCGGCGGCAGCGGCAGCGGCGGCGCCGGCGCCCGCGGCGCCGCCGCCGGCACGGCGGGCGGCCAGGACGGCCGGGCCAGCGCTTCGATGTAGCCTCCCGCCTCGAGCAGGTCGAAATCCTCTTCGTGGATGCCGATGACGCGGGTCAGCGACTCGATGGCCAGCACCGTGCGGTGGCCGTCGATCAGGATCAGCAGGGGCCGCAGGCGCCGCTCGACCGTGCCGGCGCTGGCCGCCAGCTCGGCGACGCCGCGGGCGGTCTTGCGATAGATGGCGGTCCGGTCCAATTCGCCGCTCCTGCACCGATGCGCCGCCGGAGCGTCCCGGCGCCGCGGACGGCGCGTCAGTCGCGCGCGTTGAGGCCGCGCAGCCGCGTCTCGGGCAGCAGCAGCAGGCCGACGGTGAAGGTCATGCCGGCGACCAGGATGGGATACCAGAGGCCGGAATAGATGTTGCCGGTCGCCGCGACGATGGCGAAGGCGGTCGCCGGCAGGAAACCGCCGAACCAGCCGTTGCCGATGTGGTACGGCAGCGAGATCGAGGTATAGCGGATGCGCGTCGGAAAGAGCTCGGTGAGCAGCGCCGCGATCGGACCGTAGACCAGGGCGACATAGGCCACCAGGGTCGTCAGCACCAGCACCATCATCGGCTGGTTGATCTGCGCCGGGTCGGCCCGCGCCGGATAGCCGGCGCCCTGCACCGCCAGCGTGATCGCCTTCTTGAACGCGAGCGCGGCGCGCAGGGGGTCGTTGTCGCTCTGCGCCAGCACCGCGGCGTAATCGACGCGGGCCGAACCCAGGCGCACGACGGTCGGCGCGCCGAACGCGGCCGCCTCGTTGCGGTAGCTCACCGAGGCGTTGGCCAGCGTGCTCTTGGCGATGTCGCAGGGCGCGGTATAGGCCGCGGTGCCGACCGGATTGAACTGCACGGCGCAGCCCTCCGGGTCGGCCACGATGACCGCGGGCATGCGCGCCTGGGCCGCCTCGAGCGCCGGATTGCCATAGTGCGCCAGCATGTGGAACAGCGGGATGTAGGTGAACGCCGCGAGCAGGCAGCCGCCGAGGATGATTTCCTTGCGGCCGATGCGATCGGACAGCGAGCCGACCAGGACGAAGAGCGGCGTGCCCAGGAGCAGCGAGGCGCCGACCAGGACATCCGCGGTCAGCTCGTCGATCTGCAGGGTCTTGGTGAGGAAGAACAGCGCGTAGAACTGCCCCGTGTACCAGACCACGGCCTGGCCCGCGGTCGCACCGAACAGCGCCACCAGCACGACCTTGAGGTTGCTCCAGCGGCCGAACGATTCGCTGACCGGGGCACGCGACGTGCGGCCCTGCTCCTTCATGCGCTGGAACGGCGGCGACTCGCTCAGCGACAGCCGGATCCAGACCGAAGCGAGCAGCAGCAGGAAGGACAGCAGGAAGGGGATGCGCCAGCCCCAGTCCTGGAAGATCTCCTTGCCCAGCACCTCGCGAACCGTGCTGACCACGAGCAGGGCGAGCAGCAGGCCGACGGTGGCCGTGGTCTGGATCCACGCGGTGTAGGCGCCGCGCCGGTTGGACGGGGCGAATTCGGCGACGTAGGTCGCGGCGCCGCCGTACTCGCCACCCAGCGCCAGCCCTTGCAGCAGGCGCAGCGTGATCAGGATGGCCGGCGCCACCGGCCCCAGGGTGTCGTAGCCCGGCAGGATGCCGACCAGGAAGGTCGAGGCGCCCATGACCAGGATGGTGATGAGGAAGGTGTACTTGCGCCCGACCATGTCGCCCAGCCGGCCGAAGACGATCGCGCCGAACGGCCGCACGGCGAATCCGGCGGCGAAGGCGAGCAGCGCCATGATGAACTGCGGCGTCGGCGCGAGCGGCGCGAAATACTGCCGCGCGATGATCGCCGTCAAGGTACCGTAGAGGTAGAAGTCGTACCACTCGAAGACCGTGCCGACCGACGAGGCGATGATCACCCGGCGCTGTTCCCGGCTCATCGCGCCGGCAGGACCGGATGCGGCCGGCGCCGCGGGCGATCCTTGGGAAACCGGAGTCATCGCGCCTCGCTCCTGGGTCGTGATCGATGCATGGGATCCCGCTAGTATGCCGTCCGCCCCCGCCATCCGCAGCATGGCGCCGGCGCCGGCCATCGCGCGATCTTGGCGTGGGCCGGCGGCCACGCACCGCCAGCCGGATCGGATTCTTGCATTGACTCGATTTCGATCCGCAAGATACATTCGTCGGTGGTCGGGTCAGTCAACCCGACAATACGAACTGCGCATCCTGCGGTTCCCTACCGGAGGGACGGCGCGACATGGAGAACTGGCAGCAGACCTACGACCCGCTGGGCACGCTCTGGCTGTCCGCCCTGGTGGCGGCACTGCCCATCGTGTTCTTCTTCATCGCCCTGGCCCTGCTGCGCATGAAGGGCTATCTTGCCGGCACCCTCACGGTCGCCATCGCCCTGGCCCTGGCGGTGTTCTTCTACCGGATGCCGCCGGCCATGGCGCTGGCGGCGGCGGCCTACGGCTTCGCCTATGGCCTGTGGCCGATTGCCTGGATCATCCTCACCGCGGTCTTCCTGTACAAGATCACGGTGAAGACCGGCCAGTTCGAGATCATCCGCGCCTCGGTGGTCACGCTTACAGAGGACCAGCGCCTGCAGATGCTGCTGGTCGGTTTCGCCTTCGGCGCCTTCCTGGAGGGGGCGGCCGGATTCGGCGCCCCGGTGGCGATCACCGCCGCGCTGCTGGTCGGGCTGGGCTTCAATCCCCTGTATGCCGCCGGGCTTTGCCTGATCACGAACACCGCGCCGGTCGCCTTCGGGGCGATGGGCATCCCGATCACGGTTGCCGGGCAAGTGACCGGGATCGACGCCTTCCGCATCGGCCAGATGGCCGGCCGCCAGCTGCCGCTGCTGTCGCTGATCGTGCCGTTCTGGGTGATCCTG
>Ga0209698_10000154_pt1 | contig 71502 bp, 50 predicted proteins | sample LitLauG_LLR_2012_FD_187203 | JGI IMG/M metagenome (GOLD analysis project Ga0209698, IMG submission 187203) | Freshwater sediment microbial communities from Pennsylvania, USA - Little Laurel Run_MetaG_LLR_2012 (SPAdes) (version 2) | ecosystem: Environmental > Aquatic > Freshwater > Creek >... | reverse complement strand
AGACATGCATCGAAGACGTCGAACTCGATGTGGATGCCTACCCTGCACCAGCCACTTTCTCCATTAGACATCCCAAAAAGTGCAAAACTCTAGGCTAGGCAAACCGCTTACCGTGAGGGACCCGGTCTCCATCGCCACGCTGCTGTCCCATGCCGGCGATTACGCCGGCAAGACCGTCCAGGTGAAGGGCAAAATCACCGAAGTCTGCCAGATGATGGGCTGTTGGATGGACCTGACGAACGAAGACGGCCAAAAGGTGCGGATCAAGGTCGAGGACGGCGACATCGTCATCCCGAAGGATTCCGCCGGCAAGCAAGCTGTGGCGGAAGGCAAGTTCACCAAACTCGAATTGTCCCGCGAGCAGGCTGTGGCGCAGGCCAAAGAAGAGGCCGAAGAGAAGGGCCGCAAGTTCGACCCTGCTTCGGTGAAGTCCGGCGTCACGATCTACCAGATCCAGGGCACGGGCGCGGTGATTCAGTAAGGGATCCCGGACCCACACGAGCGATTGACGCCGCGTCGCGAAATCGCGTCTGCCTCCGGGCACAGGATCGTTGCGAGTCCTGCCGGCTTCCCCGGGGCGATTCGCGCCGTTTCACGATTCTTCCCGGCCTTCCGCCCGCCGCGCTGGCTGCGCTGAATTGACGTCTCGGAGTGAGGCATTTATCCCGCCATCTCTCACTTCCCCACATCCCCCTTCGCCGCCCACTCCGCGCCTCTTACCAGTAGCGCCACAAAGCCGGGCAGTTTCATCGCGTCGGCGTCGTGGCCAAGCACATCCGTGAAAACCCGCCCCTTGCCGTAGTTCACGGTCCACGCGATCGGCTGGTTCAGCCCCGGCCCCGGAATCGGCTGCTTCTCGCCGGCCTTGTAGAGCGAATGATCGTCCCAAGCCGTGGCCAGCACGTGGAAGGTGCCTTCGGGCTGCCACTTCAGGTTGGCGTACAATTCGTCGTTGGCCTGCGGGAACGTGCCGCTCACGCCGCGCGTGATGGGGTGGTCCTTATCGGTGATGGTTACGGTGTAATCGTGGCGCGCCGAGTGATGGCCGTTGCCGGGACGCCAGTTGGCTCCGCAGAGTTTTTCGTACTCGGACCAGCCGTTGAACGCCGCGGTCGCGAAGTGGTAGACCACCGCGCCCTTGCCGCCCCGCACGAAGTCGAGCAGGGCGTTGTCGGCGCGATCGCCCCAGCGCAGTGGCGGCTTGCCGGCGTCGAAGTAGCTCAGGACGACCAGGTCGTACGGCGCCAGCGTCTCCGGGCCGGCGCCGCGGAATTCCTCGGTCACGCGGACCTCGAACTTGCCCGTGTCCTCCAGAATCTTGCGCAGGACGGGCGTGGTGCCGTGCCAGTCGTGGCTCGCGGTGTTCTGTCCGGTGATAATCAGAGTCTGAATCTTGGGCGCGGGCTGCGGCGCCTGGGCCAGCGCGGCGCCTGACCAGAGCGCGCCGAGCACGGCAGTCCATATCATCTGCCTCATGGAAGCGCGATTGTAGCGCCTTGCAGTACCCTACAGTGGAGCGAGGTGAGGATTGCGATTCTCGAGCATGATTACCGCGGTGGACGCGCACGCCGGCGGCGAACCCGGCCGCGTGATTACGGGCGGCGTCCTGGACGTCCCGGGCCGGACGATGTTCGACAAGATGGAGCACCTGCGCGACCACGCCGACCATATTCGGCTGCGCATGCTGCGCGAGCCGCGGGGCTACCCCGCCGCCAACTGCAATCTGATTCTACCCTCGAACCATCCCGAGGCCGACGCCGGCTTTGTCATCATGGAGCAGGTGGAATACCCGCCCATGTCCGGCACCAATACCATCTGCGTGGTGACGGTGCTGATCGAAACCGGCATGCTGCCCGCCACCGAGCCGGTAACCCGGCTCAAGCTGGAGACCCCAGCCGGGTTGATCGGTATAGAAGCGGAGGTGCGCAACGGCAAGGTGCAGCAGGTGACCTTCCGCAACGTTCCGGCCTTCGCCACCCACCTGGACGCCAAGGTAGAAGTCCGCGGGCTGGGCACGGTGACTGTGGACGTGGCCTACGGCGGCATGTTCTACGTCATTGCCGAAGCCGAACCGCTGGGCTTCCGGCTCACGCCCGATGAAGCGCGCGAGATCGTGAAGGTGGCCGAGATGATCAAGGCTGCCACCCGGGAACAACTACCCGTGGTCCATCCCGAGAACCCCGGAATTGCGGGCGTCACCATTGCGCAACTCTCGGGCGCACCCTCGCGGCCGGAAGCGCACCGCAAGAATACGGTCGTGGTTTCGACCGGCGCCCTGGACTGGGCGCGGCCGGAATCGTGGACCGGCGCGCTAGACCGCTCGCCCTGCGGCACCGGCACCTGCGCCAAGATGGCGGCGCTCCATGCCAAGGGCCAACTGGGGCTCGGGCAGGACTTCGTGCACGAAGGCATTCTCGGGACCACCTTCACCGGCCGCCTAGTCGAGGAGACGCAGGTGGGTCCGTACCGCGCGGTGGTGCCCACGCTTTCCGGGCAGGCGTGGATTACCGGCTTCGCCCAGTACGTGCTGGACCCGGACGATCCGTTCCCGAACGGCTTTACGGTGGGGGATATCTGGGGGGCAGCGGGATAGGATTATGGTTCGAATCCAGCCGCAAGGACCAAAATGATACGATTGCCATATTTGGAATCATGACGCCTCCTTCTCAGACCGCTCAACAACAGGATTACCGGCAAGAGCGGCATGAGCGCCGTCTAACGCCTCACCGGCGCGCAATGAAACTGATTTCGTGGCTCGCTGCCGGCTTCCTGATCGCGACGCCGGTCTCGGCTCAACCCGCGCCCCGGCCGGCGAATATTGTGTTGGCCAACGATCGGCTCGAGGTGACGATCCTGGGAACCGGCGGCACGCTCTCCAAACTGTTGCTGCGCGGCGCGGAGCCTGTCAGTCCCCTGGCGGCGATCGGTCATTTTCTTGCCTTGGATGGCTTCGGCGCGCCTTCCGACGAGGAGCGCGCCGCCGGCATGCCTTTCCACGGCGAGGCATCCAAGCAGCCGGTCAAGGTGCTCGCGACGCAAGATTCCGGACCCCTGCGCTCGGTGATCCTGCAGATCGCGCTTCCACTGGCGCAGGAGACGCTCACGCGGACCATGGAGATGGTGCCGGGCGAGAACATCGTCTACGTCACCAGCGACCTCGAGAGCGGGGTGGCCGCAGACCGTCCGATTTCGTGGGCTGAGCACGCCACCATCGGTCCTCCCTTCCTCGAAAAGGGCAAGACCGTCGTGGATATGCCTGCGCTGAACTGTCGCGTGCGGCCGTTCAAGCCCGGGCCGATTCCCGGACGCCTGGTCTACGAGCGTGATTTCCAATGGCCCATGGCGCCCACCACCAGCAACGGACAGGCTGACCTGCGACTGGTTCCTGCCGACAATAACTACCTTGACCTGGCGAGTTGTCAAATGGACCCAAAGCGCGGCTTGGCATTCGTAACGGCCCTCCATCTCGACAAGCATCTCTTGTTCGGATATGTTTTCCGGCGGCAGGATTACCCGTGGCTCATGAGTTGGATGAACTACACCGGCGACAACCGGGCGGCGCGCGGCATGGAGTTTTCCACCCAGCCATTCGATATTTCACACCAGGAGACCGTGGCCATGAGTCCGCTGTTCGGCGCCCCCACATTCCGCTGGCTGCCGGCGAGGGCGAAGATCCAAACGCGCTTCCTGCTGTTTTACGTGAAAGTGCCCGAAGGCTTCACCCGGATCGACGACATTGTGCTCGAGGGCGGAACCATGGCGATCGTAGATCGATCGGGGCTGCGATTGGTGCTGCCGGCCTCGCGGGGCCTGTAGAGTGGAAGGACGCGTTTGGGCCCGGGCCCAGGCAGTAGGAATATGCATACGATACGAAGTGTCGCGATCGGGTTAGCGTTTGTGGCGTTGTGCCGCGCACAGGAAGGGACTCTGGTCTTCATCTCGCACTGCATCCAATGCCACGATCCTACAGCGATTCGCACGCGCCGCTGCCAGAAGCCTTGGGCATTCTGCCTTGGCAGAACATCTTAAAGGCGCTCGAGACGGGATCGATGAAAGCCATCGGCGCGCAGTTGAGCCTGGCGGACAAGACGGCCGTCGTGCGCTATTTGGGCAAAGCAGAGATGGCGGTGCTCCCGGAGATGAAGGGCCATTGCGCGGCCGGCGCCATGCCCGACGCAAGCGGTTCATCCTGGCATTGGATGGGGGGTGGATGAGAAGAATATGCGGTTTCAGCCGGCCAAGGCGGCTGGACTCAGCGCGGAGCAGGTTCCCAAACTGCGGCTCAAATGGGCGTTCGGATTTCCCGGCACGGTGAGTCAGCCGACTGTGGTTGGCGGCCGCGTGTACACTGGTAGCAACGACGGCACCGTCTATGCGCTGGATGCCCGAACGGGCTGCCTGTACTGGACGTATCAGGCGCGAAGGCGATGGTGCGAAACGCGGTGGTGGATGCGGACACAGGCAGGATCGTGTGGCAGAAGAAGCTGGACACGCAGGTATTGACGCGCATCACCGGCACGGCAAAGCTGCACCGGGGCCAATCCGCGGTATTCCGGTTGCACGTTCCGCGGCAACCTGGTGGCGGTGAGGGCCGATGACGGCAGCGAGGTTTGGCGGACCTATACCACACCGGAGCCGAAGCCCACCAGGAAGAGTGCTGATGGCGTGCAGTACTACGGCCCATCCGGCGCCACGATCTGGTCCTCGCCAACCCTCGATCTGAAGAGAGGACTGACATACGTGGCAGCGGGGAATGGCTTCTCGGGGCCGGACATCAAGACCGCGGATGCGTGATCGCCGTGGACATGGAGACGGGCAAGATCAAGTGGAGACCGCGCCCGACAGAGAATGCCGGTACGGATGTGGATCTGGGCGCGTCGGCATAGCCACCCGCGCGTCGTGCTGTGGGCGGCGACGCAGGGTGTTCCTGCGGCGCCATCGATGCCACACGGGCCTTGCCGCCGGGGAGGAGCCGCACAGAACGCCGTGACCATCGTCAAGCCGGCGCCAATAAGCGCCAGCTTCAACGAGGTCTTCTGGAGTATCTGTTGGGGGCACCGGGCGTCGGAAGGTCGCTCGTGACCTGCGCCCCGCTGCCATGCGCTTTGGTCAATGCGCCGGTGAGGGTGAGGCCGGTGCCGACGATCGGCGCGCCGGCTGTGTGCGCATGCGCCAGCGGTGCGGTGACGGTGATTCTGGCGCCGCCCCGGCCCCCGGCCATAGCGGCGACGACGGCCGTCTCGGCGTTCGCGCCGCTGTCAATCGCAATCGTCTGGCCGGCCGTGAAGAATGCCGGGCCGGCGAGAGCGATCGAGGTCGTGCCTATCCCCGTGGCTTCGCCGGCAGTGGCCGCACCCCCCGTGCCAACCGTCGCGATAACGGCGGTCTCGAGGTTCGCTCCCGTATCGATCAGAATCGTCTGACCGGCGGCGAAGTCCGCGACGCTCGCGACTTTGATATTGGTCGCGCCCGCCGCCGAACCGACCGGCAGAGTAGTCGCCGGCTGCAAGTAGAAATCCTGGCAGTTGCTGTCGCTATCGGCGCCGTCCGGGAAGCGGCCCGCGCTGCGATCGATCTCGGCGGGGGCCGCACCCCGCCCGCCGAAGCCACCGCGGCCCGCGCCGGGCGAAGCCACGTAGCAGCCGCTCTGTCCCGATCCGGAAGCGGCCTGGTAGCCTTTGGAGGCCCATGGATCGACGAGGCCGCCATAATTCAGGCTGTCGACAACCAGGCCTGCACCGTCGCGCAACACCATCGTGCCGGCTGCCGGAGAAAGCGCTGGGCCGCCAAACCACTGGTTGGGTGCCGGGCTTCCCTGATAGCCCGCGGCCGTTACGGCCGCATCGCGCACAACCGCGTCGACTGCATGGTCCCTAAGCAAGGGCTTGTCGAGCGTGATGCCTGTGCCGAGCGCCTGGACGGGTTCGTTGCTCGAATGGGCAAAGGCCGCAGCGGGTTTGAACGTAATCCCGGTTCCGCGATCGCTGAATGGAAGGTTAGCCGCATGATCGAATTTCAGCGGGGCGGCGAGGTCGAGCCCTGTGCCAGGAGCAACCACCGTCTCGCCATTGACGTGTGCCTTGGCGAGCGCCGGTGTGAAGTCGATGCCAGGCCCGGATGGACCCGCGGAGCCCAAACCGGTGATGGTCACGGTTTCCCGGCTTACCGGGGACCCCACGATCAGCTTGTCGCCCACGGCGAAAGGAACAGGTCCCTGGGGACCGCCGCCTCGCCCGCCACGAATTTTGATGTTGGTGGCGCCGGCGTTCGCGTCAGCCGAAAGCGCCGTGCGGTTCGCCTGTGTTCCGACTTTCGCGACCGTTACCGTCTCGATCCCGTGGCCGACGCTGTCGATGTCCAACCGGATCTTGGCGCCCACCGAAATATTCGCAACGCTCGTCACCCTGATGTTCGTTTCGCCCGCGTGCGCGTCCGCCCCCAGGAAGGCTTGCGTGCCCGGCTTGCCGACCGCGGTGACCGTGGCCACTTCATATTGCTCCATGGATCGTGACACCGCGGGATAAGTCGCTCCGTGGCCGAGGGCAATCTTCTGGCCCGCCTCGAAGCCGGCCACGCTCGTGACAGGCACACTGGTCGAGCCGGGGGGAATGGTGATCACCGGACCGTCGGGAAGCGGTTGCCACAGCGTCGTACTGTTGGCGGCCGCCGTACCGGCGCTCACGATCCTACGGGTTTCGACGCCGGACCCGGTATCGATTTCGATGGAATCGCCAGCGTTCATGCCGGTGGTGCTGCGGACGTAGATGGTGGTTTCGCCCTTGTGGGCGGGCGCGGCCAGACCGGAATTGGACAGGCCCAGCAAATAAAAGCCTCCCGGCGCAATCTTCTCTCCCGCCGGGATTTTCACTGGCGAGGAGATGGCCTGCTGGGTCGCGTGCTCGGTCAACGTCCAGTTGGAGAGGTCAACCTCTTTGGCGTCGGCGTTGAACAGTTCGATGAACGAGTTCGTGAGGTTCCCGGGAGCGCTCACTCGAAACTCGTTGATGCGGACCGGGCTGACGTTGCGCACCTTCTCGGCCGTGGTCTCGGATTGCTTACGGCCGTTGTTGGTCCAGGAGGCGTGGCCGACGAGGTCGCCGTTGAAGGCCGAGCGCCCCGAGGTGACCTTGAACGTGGCGCTTACTGCGGCGCCCGGCGCCACCGAGTTGAATGTTGCCGGGCCGGTGGCGGATGCGATCCACCCTCGAGGCGCCGCGATGCTCAACTCGATGCCGGTTACGGAAGCGCCGGTGGTATTCGTGAACGTCACTGCGGTCTCCTGGGACGAACCCGGCGAGAACGTCTGGAGGCCCGGCGGCGTCGCGGTTGCCGGCGCCGGAGCCATCGTCAGCCGCGGCACATCGTACCTGGCGGCCACGACGTTTGCGTGCACGAGTTGGTCGGTGCCGTTTGTCGGAAAGGTGCCCGCGGCCGTCATCGCGCCTTCATAGAACGTGCCTTGCGAAGCGTTGCTGTTGTCGCCGCCGTTGCCCAGCAGGATGGCCCCCTGCTTGCGCATCGGGTCATAGGTGGCGTTGACGCGCGGTCCGTCGAACATCACCGCGAGATCGCCCTTCTGCGAGTCGCCGCCCATGGAGGTCCAGTGGTGCGGTTCACCCTTGGCCATCGCGGTCACGAAGCGCCAGGTGATGTTCGGCAGGCTGGTGCAGAGCTTGTTGGATCCGTCCGAGTTGACGCAACCGACGAGGTTGTTCTCCTGGTCCGTCATGATCCAGGGCCCGGGAGGGTTGCCGTGATACCAGGCGCCGGCGCTGCCGAAGTAAGTCGTCTCCATGGTTCCGTTGTCGTCGTCGCGGCTGTCGATCTCGGCGTTGCCGTAGTCGAAGCAGCAGCCGGAGTTGTAGTGATGGCCATTAATCACCCAGTATTGACCCTCCGCCTGATCGTCCACAGCGGTGCCCTTCACGTCGTTTTGACGGAGGCCCATGCCCGGCGCGATGAAGACGCCGTAGGCTTTGTGGCCCATGATCGTAATCGGCGCCATGTCGGCCATCGGGAGATTGTTGAATCCGCCCATCGCCGGGCCGCTGAATCCGCCGCGGGGCGCCTGAATGAGATGGTTGTGCTTGGGGGACTGGTCGTAAATGGTGGTGATCCAGCAATACGTATTGGCGCAGAACGCGTCTTGCGCGACCGCGTCGGCGTATCCGCCTCCATCCGAAGCAGAGGACTTGACGACGCCGATGTTCAACGTCTTGCCGTCCGACTGGCGCAGGACTTGATAAAGCGGGCCATTGTACCCGGCGTACAGCGCGCGTGTGGTGCTGTGAGCGGCCACGCACGGGTTACCGGCCGCGGCGTAGATGTCACACACGCCCTGCGGCCGGGACGGAGCCGAGTCGGCCGGTGAGGCGATCATCCACGTCGCGCCGATCAGCGCGATTGCTACCGCGAGCATCACTGCAAGGGCGGTTCTCGTTCTCAGCTTGAATCTCTTTGCTTCGCACAGTGACCTCATCGATTCCTCCTGTTGGCGTCGATCCGGATTCCGATTGTAATCGCTTGCCGCATCACTTGCAAATCCGGATTGACCGTTCGACGACAACGTCGAATTCGACCGCCAAAACCGTGCTATGGATTCTTGCGAGAACCGGCTGTTGACCGTGTAAGCAATTGCATTAGAGACCGGTTTCCGGGTTAACATTGCCCCAGGGAACCGCGACCGGCAATGTCTCGCAAGCCTGACCTGCAAGTTCCGACGCAGCGTCTGCCGCCGGAGAGAGCGGAATCGGTCCGCGCGGGACTGGAGCATGTGCTCGGAAGCCCGCTCTTTCGTGGCAGCCGCCGCTGTCACAATCTGCTGCGCCGCATCGCCGACCAATCCATTGCCGGCGGGATTGATTCCTTGAAGGAAAGAGCGCTCGGGGTGGATGTGTTCGGCCGCCCGGCGGATTACAACACTAGCGGCGATCCCGTGGTGCGCGCCAGCGCCCGGGATTTAGACTTCCTTAAGCGGATTTCGAGCCAGTCCGGCCTGGCGATCGTAGCCGGCTGCGGTTTACTATACGCAGCCCTTTTATCCGCCGGAGATTGCCACCGGAGCTAAGACCAGATTGCCAGGGAATTAATCCGGCAGGCGAAAACGCAGCCGGTCGGAGTACTGGGCGAGATCGGCACTTGGGATGTGATGACAGCGGATGAGAGCAGGGTATTCCGTGCGGTGGCTACAGCCAATCAGGCAACGAACCTGGCCGTCGTCACGCACACAAATTTCGGTAAGGCGCGCTGGAGCAGCTCGACCTGCTAGAGTCCGCCGGTGTGAAGCCCGCGCGGGTAGCGATCGGGCACGTGGGCGGATTGAACGATGCCGCGGCCGAGGCGCCGAAGGCGATCGCGAAGCGTGGAGCGTTGGTCGGCCTCGACCGCCAAGGCGGTCCGGGCGGTGCCATGCCGGTGAAAATGGTCATGGCCATGTTGGAGGCCGGCTACGCGTAGAACCTGCTGTTCTGGTCCGATTTCAGCATCGGCGGCAGCCAACTCAAACGCAGCGGCGGCGCTGCGTGGGATTTTAAACTACAATCCACGGCGGCTGCTGGCATTCGTGCCGAAGCGCCAGTCGGCAGCATTCGGTTTGTCATAACATATGAGTTGCCATGCCGTTACTTTGCCGGCAAGTTGCTACGGTCCTGACCATGGCCGCGCTGTTCGCGATTTGGCGAGGCGCCGCCCAACCGCCCGCCCCCGCCGCGATTCAGGTCGACTATCCTCGCGACCAATCCGTGTTCCCGCCGGAGTTTCCCGCCCCGACGTGGCTGTGGCGGGACCCGGACGCGGCCGCGTCGGTTTGGACCATCGATGTCAGCTTCGAACGAGGACCGGATGCAATCCGGCTCAGATCGGCCGGCGAGCGAATGCGCATCGGCAAGATCGATCCCCGGTGCGTCTCCTCTACGAACCAGCCCCCGAAACTGAGTCCGGAGCAGACCGCCGCACACACCTGGACCCCCGATGCGGAAACGTGGGCGGCGATCAAGAAGAACTCCATTGGACGTCCCGCCACCGTAACGATCACCGGTTATCGTGACGCGGCCCTTCGGCAGGCGGTGTCTCGTGGTCAGGCAACGATCCGGACATCCTCCGATCCGGTTGGGGCGCCGATCTTCTACCGCGACGTTCCGCTCATGCCCTCAGAAACGGAGAAGGGCGTCATCAAACCGCTGGCCAAGGAGGCAATACCGCTGATCGCCTGGCGCCTCCGCAACGTCCACGAAACCAGCAGCCGGCTGTTGATGACCGGAATTCACTCCTGCGCCAACTGCCATTCCGCCTCCCTCGACGGGAAGACGTTGGGTATGGACCTGGACGGGCCGCGCAACGACAAGGGGCTATACGCCATGTTCGCGATCCAGCCCCGCGCGATGATTCGCGATGAGAATGTCGTAGCCTGGAGCACTTTCCGGGGCAAGCTCGGGGGAAAACTGCGAGTCGGTTTCATGTCGCAGGTCTCTCCGGGCGGCCAGTACGTGGTGACTACCATTAACGATCCCGGGCCGCCCAAGACCGACTACGAACACTGGAAGAACCCGACGGACCTGGTGTCCAACTACTTTGTCGCAAATTTCAAGGACTATCGCTTTCTGCAGGTGTTCTATCCGACACGGGGAGTCCTGGCCTGGTACAGCAAGGCCACCGGACGGCTGGAATTACTGCCGGGCGCCGACGACCCGCGTTACGTGCATACCAGCGCGGTGTGGAGCCCCGATGGGAAGTACCTGGTCTTTTCGAGGGCCGAAGCAAAGAATGCATATGCGCCGGGAGCGAAATCAGCGCTTCGGGCGAACGATCCGGATGAGACCCAGGTCCGGTACGACCTGTACAGGATCCCCTTTAACGACGGCAAGGGTGGGCGGGCCGAACCGATTGCCGGCGCCTCCGACAATGGGATGAGCAACAGCTTCCCGAAGGTCTCGCCGGACGGCCGCTGGATCGTTTTCGTGCAGTGCCGCAACGGTCAGTTGATGCGTCCGGACAGCCAGCTCTATATCGTGCCCGCCGAAGGTGGCAAAGCCCGACGCATGCGATGCAACACGCCATTGATGAATTCGTGGCACAGCATCTCGCCGAACGGGCGTTGGATGGTGTTCTCTTCGAAGTCCTGGTCGCCGTACACGCACATGTTCCTGACTCACCTGGACGAGGACGGCAACGACAGTCCCGCCATCCTCATCGACAATGCCACCGCTTCCAACCGCGCGGTGAATATCCCCGAGTTCCTCAACATCCCGCCGGATGGCTTGATGAGCATCGCCGCGCCGGTCACAGACTATTACCGGCTCATCGACAACGCGGAGGAGTTCCTGGAGAAACGCCAGTATGAAATGGCGGTCCGCGAGTTCCGGAACGCGGTGGCCGTCAACCCCAAAGAGGCGGTGATCCGCAACAGTCTCGGTCTTGCGCTCTTCCGGTCGGGTCGGGGATCGGAAGCCGTCGCGGAGTTCGAGAAAGCCACCCAGTTGAGTCCCGACTATCCCGACCCTTACGGCAATCTCGCCACGGCACTGGCCGGCGAGGGCAGGCTGGATGAGGCGAGCTCCCTTTTCCAGAAGGCCCTCGATCTCAGTCCCGATTATGCCGAAGCGCACAACGGCCTCGGAACCGTCCTCATTCAGATGGATAGGACAGACCAAGCCATTCCGCATCTCGAAAAGGCGGTGCGGTACCAGCCCGACGACGCCCGCGCGCACGCCACCCTCGCGTTGGCCCTAGCCAGGACATGGAAAACCAAGGAAGCCATCCCCCATGCTGAACAGGCGGTGAAGCTGTCCGGCGGACGGCAGGCGGACATGCTCGATCTCTTGGGCAAGCTATATGCCGAGGTGGGGCGATTCCCGGACGCCGTGCGCCTGGAGCGCCAGGCCCTGGCCGCCGCGGCGCAGAGCAACCAACTCCGGGTGATCGAGGGGGTCGAGGCGAGGATCAAGTTGTACGAAGCCGGACGCGTCGAGTAAGGGCCTACGGCAGCGGCGTCCCCGAACCCTCCACCAGCGTCAATACCCGATCGACGGCGGGCACGGGGAACCCCTCTCGAATACCAGTCGGCCACCGCACCACCACGTCCGCGGTCTTCGCCTTTCCCAGTCCGAAATGCAGCCGCAGGTCCGAAGCCGATGTGAACCCGGATTGGCTGAGCACCGCTTGTATCTGCTTGCGTCCCGCAAACAGAACGGTAACGGTCGCGCCGATCGCGGCCCGGTTGGACTGCGTCCCGGTCAGGCGCAACTGGAGCCAGTGATTCGACGATTTCAGATCGTTGCGGAGCAGGCTCGGCGGCTCGTTGCGGTTCCACACTACGACGTCGATATCGCCGTCGTTGTCAATGTCGCCGAAGGCGATCCCGCGCGAGGAATGCCGCTCCATCAGCGCCGGGCCGGCCTCCTCCACAAGCTGCTCGAACTTGCCGTTGCCAAGGTTGCGAAACAGCATTGGCGGCATGCGATACGGGTATGCCGGCAGCGCTCGTTCCGTATCGGGATAGACGTTCCCCGTCACGTAAAAGATGTCTGGCCAGCCGTCGTTGTCCAGGTCCGGCATGCCCACACCCCAGGCGATGTAGCGCGTCTCCACCGCCAGGCCGGCTTTCCTGGTGACGTCGGTATACTGCCCCTTCCCGAGCCCTTGGTAGAGCCCCTGCGTGTCGTCGGCGAAATGCGTCTTAAAGAGATCGAGTATCCCGTCGTTGTTGAAGTCGGAAAGAGCCAGGCCCATGCCTGCCTGCTCCATCCCGTCGGCGTTCAAAGCCACCCCGCGCTCGATCCCGTCCTCGGTGAAAGTGCCGTCGTGGTTGTTGTGGAAGAACAGCGTCGGCGTCGAATCGCAGGCCAGCAGGATATCGGGCCAGCCGTCGTCATCGAGATCGGCGCCAACCGCGGTGAGGCCAAACGAGGAGTGGGCCTTGACGATTCCCGACTTCTCCGAAACATCCTCGAAGGTGCCGTCGCCGCGATTGTGGTAGAGGTAGTGGCGTCCGGGGCGCAGACCGCGCGGCCCGCAGGGTGTCGGCACGCCTTTCCAGTTGCAGAACCCATTTTCGCCGGGCTTGGGAGTGCGGCGCAGATCGTAATCCGTGTACGTCGCGACGAACAGATCCAGGTGGCCGTCCCGGTCGTAATCGAGAAAAGTCGCGCCTGAGTACCAGGTCGGGTAGTCGGGCTTCTTCGGGATCAGACCGGCTTCCTTCGCGACGTCCGTGAACGTTCCGTCACCGTTGTTTCGGTAGAGCGCATTCTCGCCCCAGTACGTCACGAACAGATCCAGCCGGCCGTCATTGTTGTAATCGCCGATCGCAACTCCCTGTCCCCAACCCGTGCGGCGCAGACCGGCTTTGTCGGTCACGTCCGTGAACGTGCCGTCGTGATTGTTGCGGTAAAGGCGATTGGTGGCTTCCGGAGGCGCGCCGTCGAAACGTGTGCCGCTGACGATGAAGATATCGAGCCAGCCGTCGCCGTCATAATCGAACAGGGCGATGCCTCCCGACGACGTCTCGGCCAGATACTGGGCATTGGTATCGGCGCCGTACACGGTCGGATGCGTCAGGCCTGCCTGCTTGGCGATGTTCACAAGCCGGGAGGGCCAGGGCCGTCCGGACGACTTCTCGCGCGCGGCAGGCTTGACACCGTGGCTGATCATGCCTTGGCCGTTAGCCAGCGCCGCGCCCACGGCCGCCAGCAGGATTAGTCTCGGCGGCGTCACGGCTTCATCAACTGATCGGACTCGACACGCTGCCGGTCGCGCTCGATCACGGCGGCCTTAAGGCGGCGCACTTCCGCGAACTCGACCTTCGCTTCGGCCTCGCGCCCCAGCGCCTGGTAGGTCCGGCCGAGAGCCAGCCGGATCGCTTCCTGGTCCGGCAGCAGACGGCGCGCCTGGTCCAATTCGGCGAGCGCTGTCTTATAATCCCGGTGCTCCAGGGCGATGCGCCCGATCTGGTAGTGTGGATCGGGGTAATTCGCGCGCAATCCAATGGCCCGCCGCAACATCTTCACGCCTTCGGCGGACCGTTCGTTGCGGTCGTACAAGACGCCGAGCTGGTAGGTGGATTCGGCGTCGGAGGGATTCAGTTCGAGCGCGTGCTCCAGCAGCCGGATCGCCTCCGGATCGTTGTGATCGAGCAACTCCAGGCGCCCGAGCGCCGTCAGCGCCGGCTGGTTGGCGGGATCCACCTGGAGCACTTCTTTGAAGAGCGCCTTGGCTTCGGGGTACATTTCGCGGCGGTATTTGATCAAGCCCTCGATCAGCTTGGTCTGGGCGGGATTGGACTCCGATTGGCGCAACAACTCCGCCGCCCGATTCTCGTCGCCGGCGCGCACATGCGCGTACGCGAGCATATACAGGATACTGGCGTCTTTCGGATTCAGCTTGTACGATCCCTCGAGTTCCGCTAATGCTCCGCGCAAGTCGCTGGTTTCCAGCAGAGCCAGGCCCAGCAGTTGATGCGCTCGCGGCTCGTTCGGATAGGTTTCCAAAAACGCGCGGAAATGTTCCGCTGCCTTACCGAACTCCTTCACCTGGCCCAAGGCGATCCCCAGGTTGAAATGAACCGGGATCAGCTTCCGGTCCGCTTTGAGGGCCTTCTCGTACCATTCGACTGCCTCGGAAAACTGCTGGCGGCGGGCGCAGACGGCGCCCAGGTTGGAGAGAGCCTCGGCGGAGTTCGGGTTCTGGGCGAGATACTCCCGGAAGAACTGCTCGGCGCGAGCCAGATCGCCGGCTTGTAAAGCCTGCTGGCCGCTGTCGAGCGCGTTTTGCCCGGCAGCGGCCAACATTGCTGCAATCAACAACTCACTGAGCATAAAAGCTCAGTATATCGGTTAAAAGTAAAACTTCGCGCCGAGTTGGATTCTGCGCGGATCCATGGTGGTGGTGAGAGCGCCAAACCCGAAGCGTCCGCCGCCGCCACCCAACGCAGTGGGCAGATTGGTAATCTGACCCGCCGCATTGAACGTCGCGCTGGTGTTGAACGCGTTGAAGTTCGGATGATTGAAGGCGTTGAACATCTCCACTCGAAGCTGCATCCTCACCCGTTCCTTGTAAAGCGGGACGTTCTTGAAGATGGAGATGTCGAAATTCTCGAAGCCGGGCCCGAAGGTCTGATACCGCGCCGAGTCGAATCCCTGGCTCGACTTGTAGGGCGCCAGCATCATTGACGAGGCGTTGATCCACCCGTACATGTCCTTTTGAATCGACAACGGGCTGGAGAAGGAAGGACGCGGGCCCACATCCGGAGACCCGGTATAGCGTTCGTTCAGGTTGCCGATGCCGGCGATCGAGAAACTCAGGGAGGTCGGCGCGCCGCTCTGGAACGAAGTGATGCCGGAGACCTGCCAGTCGTTCACAATCAACCCGCCCAGCTTGGCTGCGGCCGCGGTCGACTTGACGAACTTGGGCAGGTTGTACACGTAGTTGAGCACCAGCACTTTCTCGCGGTCGGTGCTGAGCATCGAGTAGTCGGCCTTGCGGATGTTGAACGGAATGTTGGTAGTGTAGTCGTCGTTGGTAGTGCCCAGCGACTTCGACCAGGTGAAGGCCATACCGAACGTCACGTCCTTGCCGAAGCGCCGGTTGGCCGAAACCTGCATGGAGTTGTAGTTGGAGTTGGCGCCGAAGCCGTAAGCGGTGGTGCCGTTGAAGCCGACATACGGCCGGTAGAAGTTGGGCTGGATCGAAGTGGTGCCGTCGAACTTGGGACTCGAATTCGTTGGATTCTGGTTCTGCGGCAGCCATGCGGATCCGAACGGAATCGCGTTCTCGTTGTAGCGATACAGGATGTGACTGGACGACGATCCGACATAGCCGACGTCGAGCAGGATTTTGGCCGGCAGTTCGCGCTGGATCGAGAAGTTCCAGTTGTAGGTCGTCGGGATCTGGCCCTTCCTGTCGAAACCATTCACGCTCTGCGGGAAGAACGCGCCGGAAGCCGCGGACGGAATCGAGGCCAGGTTGCCGTAGTAGAACTGCGGGATGGCAGTCGACGGCGGGTTGGGCAACATATCGAAGACCGGGTTGCCTTGCAGCCGGTCATAGAACACGCCGGCGCCGGTACGGATCACTGTCTTACTGTTCACCTGGTAGGCGATGCCGAGACGCGGCGCGTACTGAATGCCGCGGCCGTCGATCAGCGCCGCCGGGTAGCCGTTTTGGTTGGACAGGCCCATTCCGTTGGCGTACAGGCCGTTCACGAATCCCTTGCCTGTCTGCACCAGGGAGCCGATGAGGGCCGCGGGGCCTGCGACGCCGGTGAGCGGGTTGACGGCGATGCTGTTGCCATTGGCGTCCAGTGCCGGTCTCATCAACACGCCGGCGTTGGCCGGGCTGTACAGCGACGGGTTCCAGGCCGAGGTCTGGTGCGCCGCATCGAACTGCGGTTGTATCCAGTAGAACCGGACGCCGTAGTCGAGGGTCAGCTTATTGTTGACGCGCCAGTTGTCCTGGAGGTACCACTCCACGTTCCACGAACGATACTGGCCGTTCAACACTATGCTCGATTGTTGCAGAGTGTCGTAGTTGCCGAGAAGCGCGTTCGCGAACGCCCAGTTCGCGTCGCCCGGGTTGTTCGCGTCGCGGTCGAAGCGGATCGTTCCGTTCACGGACGTGAACGCCGTCTGGTCCTTCATGCTCTTGTGCAGGTATATGCCGGCCTTGAACGTGTGCACCCCGTGGACCTTCGCCACACTGTCCGTGATGTCGTAAGTATGGTTGTAGTTCAGGAACGGCGTGCCGTTGAAGGACGACGTTGGCCCGTTGGGAACACCCCCGTAATTCCAGTTCTGAACCAGTTGCAGTGTGTCGGCGCTGGGGTACGGCATTGTGTAGGACAGATTGAGGTTGCTCCTCTTGAAGGCATTGTCGATCGGGGTGATGTGCAGGTCGTTTCTGGAGGAGCCAAACACGAACTCGTTGGTCAGGGTGGGGTTGATGATGGTGGTGACGTTGCCCACCATGGACCACCCCGGCGCGCCGAAGCTCATCGGCCCGAACGGGATGTTATAGCTGGCGTTCCACTGGCCATAGGCCATGCTGGTTTCATCCTTGTTGTCGACCCACCGGAAGTACGCCTTCCACTTCTCGCTGATGTTGTAGTCGCCGCGATAGACGTCTTCGCGGCGAGGATAGGTGTTCGAAAACTGGGTCGAGTAGTTGAACCCAGGGTCCACGCCGAGCGAATTCGGCGCCGGATACCAGTTGAGAATCTTCACCCCGTCCGGATTCAGGCGGTTCGACGGGATCTTGTTGCCCGGGAACGGGGTCTTGCCGTTGGCAGGGTCCCAGACGGTGATGTTGGGAGCGAAGCCCGCGCCGTCGTGCGTCGCGGAGAAGTCGCCCGCCCGCTCAGCCGCGGTTGGAACCGTGACGTTGGTCGGGCCGGTCGGCGCCACCAACTGTAGCTGCCACTCAAAGCCGACGAAGAAGAAGAACTTGTTCTTGTTCTTGTTGAACTTCCCTGGGATATAGATGGGGCCGCCAACGTTGAAGCCTTCGAAGTTGTAGCGGTATTTGGGCTTGGCCACGCCAAGGATGTTGTTGCGCCAGGTGTTGGCGTTCAGACCTTCATTGCGATGGAAGAAATAACCCGTGCCATGAAAATCCGTCGTTCCGCCCTTGGTGACCACCTGGATCTGGGCGCCGGACGCCCGTCCGAATTCCGCGGGCTGGGCGTTCGTGATGACCTTCATTTCGGCGATCATGTCGGGGTTCGTCGTGGCCAGCGTGCCCCCGTTGGACCCGGTATCGATGTTGGTCACACCGTCCAGCGTGTAGTTGTTCTGGTTGTTCCGGTTCCCATTGGCGTTGATACTTCCCACGCCCAGACCGGAAACGCTGGAGCCGGTGGTGATGCCGGGAAGCACCCGCACGAGGTCGAAGATACTGCGGTTCAACATCGCGATGTCCATCACCTGACGGGTGCTCAGAACGCCGGAGCGCTCAGCGCTGGTGGTCTGGAGGGCTGCCGCCTGTGCTTCGACCGTGACCGTGTCGCTCAGGATCCCGACCGTGAGCACGATATCACCGAGCGACAGACGGTCATTGGCGAAGACGTTGACGGCCGTCTGCTCGAATTTTTTGAACCCGGTGGATTCCACGGCCAAGTTGTAGGTGCCGGGCTGGACCTGGGTGAACACGAAGGAACCGTCCGCGCCGGTGGTCGCCTCACGGCTGGTTGCCAACTGTGAATTGGTGAGTGTGACTTTGGCGTTGACGATGGAAGCCTGCTGGCTATCCTTCACCATGCCGGTGATGGTTCCAGAAATCTGCTGCGCAAAAGCAGCGCATGCGCAGAGAAGCAAACAAAGCAGAGTACGTGCGAAATGCTTATAAAGCATTTCCAACTACCTCCTTTATCCGAAACGCATTTCGAATTTGGGCCTTAAGACCCTTCAACCCTAAATTTCACGCTGGGAAGACTTTAACGCATTGTGAGGCGGGTGTCAATCGGGCTGCATTCTGCGCATTCCGCGCGCTACATCAGGGAAGGCGGCTCCGGAGCGCCGGCTACTTTTGATCGCCAGGTTGCCATGCACTATTTGGAAGGCGCTCAAAAATCAGCAGTTAACCTGGGCGTGCCGGGGTAGCGCGGAGGCACTGCCGCGACTGGGCCCTACGGAATAGCCGGACCAGTACTATCAAATGGAGAGACACACGCGCGGGCTCAAGCCGATGCCGGGCTCGAAGAACGCTCGCGCAGCTCAATTCCCGATCTGATGAAGCAGGGCCTGGGCTTCCGGGTAGCCCGGGCGCAACCGCAGAGCCTCGCGCAGTTCTGCCACGGCGTCTTCCCGCTTGCCCTGCATGGACAAGGCGGACCCCAGGCCATAGTGCGCATCGGCCTGATCCGGCTTGTAGCGTAACCCCTCCCGAAATTTCGCGATCGCCTCATCGGTCTGCTTGTGATCCAAAAGCGCGAATCCCATCAGAAAATGCGCGGCTGCATGGTCAGGCTTGAGGCGAAGCACCTCATCGAGTTGCTTCATCGCCTCGCCATTGTTTCCCTTTTGTAGTTGGGCAACACCCAGATTGAACCTGGCGGTAATGTTCATCGGGTTCAATTGGACCGCTTTTTGAAGGTAGGCGATCGCGCCGTCCATCTTCGCGGCTCGGTCCAAAAGAAGACCGAGCTTGTCGTAGACACTGGAATTGCCAGGATCGTGCTTCAAGGCTGCCTGGTATTGGGAGGCCGCTTCGTCGGCGTCTCCGCGCGCGTCCGCGGCCAGGCCCAGGTAAAAATGAGCATCGGCGCGATTGGCATACGGCCGCATCAGGACGCGAAGCCGTTCCACCGCGGCGGGCGGCTTGGGAGTATCGAAGAAGTCATTGGCGAACATCCACAGGGGCACGACATCGTCCGGTCTCAGCCGGAGGCACTCAGCAAGCTGCGTCAGCGCCTCATCGATCGCCTCCGGTTTGTTGCCGTAGAAGGTAAGCAACGTGCGCGCAACGAAGCTTCGGACATCGGGGTCTGCGGGTTCGGCTTCGGCTGCGCGCCGGGCTGCCTGAATCGCCCGGTCGGGATAGCCTAAATGGGTCAGCAAGCCGGCTTGCTTGAGCAAGCGCGTGGAAGAGTAGCAGAGACCGATCAATTGCTCGTTCAGAGGATCTTCCGGCGGCGGCACCACCTTCCACTTGGCCAGGAGCACGCCTTGCCGCTCTTCGGCGGCCCTATCCGGCTGCCCGAGCTTGTCGTAGGCTTCCTGCAACAATTGGTGCAGTTGCTGCACGTATGAGTAAGTCTGTAACAGGGGAGCGATGTACTCGATAACCCGGTTCCATTCCTGGCGGCGGGCTGCCACACGGCCGAGTCCGAAGCTGGCTTGCAGTGACAGGCCATTGGATGCCTTCGATGCCATTTCATAATAGCGCGCGGCTTCGTCCAGCTTGTCCAGCTTGAAGAACCCGTCAGCAAGCTTCAGCAGCGCGGGGACGTAATCGCGCTTCAACCGCACGGTTTCCTGCAATAACCGGAACTCTTCCTTTTCGTTGCCGCTCTCCTCCTCGAGGAATGCCTGACAATACGCCCATTGATAGTCCCTGGGAGCTTCCCGAGCGGCAATCCGATAGGCTTGGGCGGCCTGATCAAAAAACAGGTTGGCATGGTAAGCCATCCCAAGTTTGCCAACCGCCTCGGCTGATCCGGGCCGTCGCCGAGCCTCCCGATCGGCGCTCTCGAGTACCGCGCGAACCGCCGCGTTCACCGTTTGGAAATCAGGCAACTTGGGAAAGTCCGGCGGCACTCTCACGGGAAGCAGGACGGGCGCGAGCAGCCACGTGACCACGCCCAGCGCCACACCAATCGCCGCGATCTTTAGAAGCGCCGCCTTATCGGAGCCGCGATGATCACCGCGAGATCCGGATCCATTAGTTCGTTTACTTACCACGGGCCGTATCTTCCCTGCGCTCACGGCGCCGGCTCCAATCCCCTCCGGGATAGATCGAAGATCCGAAACAACCCTGGATCCGGAAACACATGGCCGAGTTTGCCCGGCGACTCACCCCAGCGATTGAGCCAGAGCACTACGCGACCGTCATTGGTAAACGGCTGATAAACGTCCATCCGCACGGAAACCAGGTCGGGTTTCCCGTCCCCGTTCATATCGGCCGCTTCCAGGCTGATGAGATGAGTCGGGGAGTGACTGATGTCATGCTCGATGAAGTTCATCTTGCCGTCGTTTTCATACCAGATGATACTCTGCGAGTCGGGCCGCTCCCAAAAGTTGTAGCAACTGACGGCCGCGACATCCAGATCGCCATCACCGTCGAAGTCGGCCGCCACCGCGGCGCTAGCCCCCGGAAAAAGACCGATAGAATGATGCTCAAATCTGAAACCGCCCTTATTTTCGAGCCACTGGACGCCATGCCAGGGTCGTGGCCGCGGGGGCAGATAGTCGAAGGCATCCCCATTGGTATATAGGATGTCCACTAATCCATCCTTGTTTAGGTCCACGAGTCGGATACCGCTGCTGCCATAGTCCTCGTTCGTGCTGCCCCACACCAGGTGCGACTTGAAGTTTCCATGTCCATCGTTCTCGAAGACGTAGAGTTCTTCCCATTCCTGGCTGACCAGGCTGACGAAATCCACATCGCCGTCGTTGTCGATGTCGACCGGAATGGTATGGATCACTCCGGAGAGGCTCTGCAGGATGTGCGATCGGAATTGCCAGTTGCCGAGGTTTTCCATCCAGCGCGTTTCGCCGTCGTCGTAGCCGAACTCGCCCACGACCAGGTCCAGACGGCCGTCGCCGTTAAAGTCGGCCGCGCGTACGTCGGTGACCCTGGCAATGTGATCGATGATCGTACGCGGTGCGAAGTTCTGCCTGCCGTCATTTTCCAGAATCACAACCGAGCCGATCTTGTCATTGCTGGGGAAAAGCTTACCCATGCAGGCGACCAGCACGTCCAGGTCGCCATCTTTGTCGATGTCGACGACGCTCACATGCGCGGGCGCCGGGAGCACAGGGCTGATCCATCTTTCCGTATAGACCCCGGCCGGGTATTGCCGGATCCAGCCCACACGATTGGCCAACATATCGGCCACCACAATGTCCGGAAGGCCATCTTTGTCGAGATCTACAATCTGGAGACTGCCGATACGGGGAGGATCGGTCGACGGAAACCCGATCGGCATCGGAGTCAGAAAATCGATCTGCTTGCCGTGCGGGGTTTGCGCCGGACGTTCCTCCGGATCGGCTTTGCGAGCGCCTTTAAAGATGTGCTCGACCATTTGACCGAACGAGAGGCCCGATTGGCGCGCCTGGAAGAACAGAACTAATAAGGGCACTCCCAGCATGACGACCAGGATTCTGAGACCCGGCAACCGGGAGGAGCGGTCCTTGCCGGGCGACTTCGGTCTGCCTGCCGCTTTCTTCATTTGTCCTTACCTAACCCGCAAAGAAGCAGATCAGGCCTGCGGCGGAAATCCAGATAAAGGATCCCAGTGGAAGGGAAGCCAGCAACGCCTCGCGCCTTTGCGATCCGTCTTGGAGCCAGCAGTGATAGAGCGTCTGGAACGAATAGACCCCACCAATCAGGACACAAGCTACCTGCAGCCAGGGGATCGCCGGAGACCAGATGATGTGCCAGGCGCTGCCGGCCATCCCCAGGAGATTCCATCCCCAATTGAACGGGTCCGACAGGCTCTGGAGCACGAAGGTCATCATCGATAGCACGTTTGCCAGCGCAAACGCGATCCAGCAGGCCAGTCCAATGGGTATGAGCGCGGCGCTAGTCACTCGAAACTGAGTTTTTGCGGCTGAGCGCGACCTGCCGATGGCAATTCCCGCGCGGGTCAGCAGATACCACAAGAAAGGAAGGATTACCAGACACACGACCCATACTGCCACGGCGTAAACCGAAAAGGTTCCCCAGTGTTTCTTATCCAGTATGTCGGTCCAATCGCGGATTCTGTCCCAAGCGCCGAGATTGATGAAGCAGTACAAGCAGGCCAGCGCGAACATAACGATTGCCTGCCAGGCCTCGTCATAACCGGCGATGTCTTTGTCATGGCCCGCGCTGCGCCAGAAAACCGCGACATTATCATACGCGCAGGTTTTCACGCACTCCATGCAGGCTCCGCAATCGTTATTCCGGTCGATGTTACCTACGCAAAGCCCATAAGGGCATCCCCATCCTTTAATACTGCCGGTGAGGCAAAAATGTTCTGTGCACGCTGTACAGGTTTGGGAAGAGACCGACCGGACCATCAGCCGCCCCGTGGTGGAGTAAAGGCTGATGTAGCTATTGATTGGGCACAGGTAGCGGCAAAAGATCCGTTGCTCGGGAAAGAAAGAGCCCAGGATGGCCATCACGACAAGACCGATCAACATCCAACTGGTGGCGGGAGGAAGGGCGACGATCGTGGTGCTGAACGTCCCTAACAGGAGGAAAAGCAACACACGCGGCCAGGCGTTGCTCAGCCAGGCCGGCCAGATCAGCGGCACTCCGAGTATTCGCCGGGGGGACCTCCCTTCTAATTCGCCAGGGTTTCGGGAGAGCCGGCGCCGCTGCATCCACTCCCCGATCAGCGGGAGAGGACAAGCCGTACACCAGATCCTTCCGCCGATCGGCACAAGCACGATAATCAGGGCGGAGAGCCAGAGCACCCATACGATCATCGGACCCGCGTTGCGTCCCGCAACCTTGGTACCGAACAGGCCGGCCAGAATGATCAACCAAAAGACTCCCAACATCGGGAGCGCAAGGTTGAACTGGAACGATGGAGCGTTTACGGCTCGTTTGAGCCAGGGAAAAAGGGCGAACAAGTTGAAGCGGCGGCCGGAACCACTCGTGGTTCGGTGGCGCGGCAGGACCAGTCCCGCCAGCGGAATGGCGCACAAGAGCCCCAGGCCTCCATAAAGTAAGAAATTGGGAGCGACGATCAACTCGCCCCGCTCGGTTCCGTGCAATGGGCCATTGTACGTATGATTGCGGTATTGCGATTTTGAAACGAGCCATCCCGGCCACCCTGGAAGGCCCGCTACGATTTCCACCATCTCCATTAGCGCAGGGGGATCGTCAGGGCGTGAGAGCCGCTGAACGGATACCAGCTTGCTGCCGGGAGTGATGGAGACGTGCAGATCGTAATCCTGGAAAAAGAAGCTCTGGCCGGTATCGCGCGTCGAGAACGTGAGCCTTAGGCGATCCCCGCGATCGGCTTTGATCCGCGCGGGACTGAATCCGTAACGATATGCCTCGATGTGAATAGCGCGCGTTTCTGGGGGACGCGTCGCAATGCCCGCAAGCCAGGCGGGGATCGCAGCGCCGGCGATCAGAATCAGCAGCGCCGCCAGTCGCCGGGTGGCAGGATTACCGGCTTCAGGGCCCGGTTGTACGCGAGAACGGTTCGAAGGCGCTCCCAGGATTGGCAACACCTGAGAGGCCGGGTTCGTCTGATGCCGTTGATCAACTGACATGAATGTAACCCGTCACCCCAAGGGGGCCGCTTCTGGAATGATCCTTCGATCACTATATCGAAATCGAAACCGGGCTATCAACACGGCCGTCAGGACGATCCCCATCCAGCCGGCCCGGCGTGTCCCGGTCAATCCGCGATTCTCCCAAGCAGCCGGCCGAGGTACTTCTTGGCGTAGATCACGCTGCGCTGACGAACCAGCCGTTCGGGAGGGTGCCGGAACAGCCCCAGTTCGGGCGCCTTTGTGACAACTTGGCCATCTTCGGGACTCAGTATGATCCAAGCGAGAGCCTGACGCGCTACGGCGGGTTCGAACCCGCTGCCGATGTGACGAAGCACCACACGCGCCATCTCGGACTCTCCCGGATCTGCACAAAGATCGGCCACCGCGGCAATCGAAACCAGATTGCGAATGCTCTGTCCGGAATCGTCGAGTCTTCCCGAGGGCCACGAGGCCAGCTTCGCAGCAAACTTCTTGGTCTGCGCCGGGTCCATGGTGGACGGCGCTAGGGCCGCCACAATATCGTTGTCTTTCGGCAGACCGTCCAAGCCGATTTCTGCGATCTGCGCCTCGGTAATATTGGTCCACGCCTCCGCCTCAGGCAAGACAGGCCTCAACTGGCCTGTTTGCCAGGCGATCGCGCCGACTGCCGCCCATGAGGCCAGGGCCGCTGCCACCCACCGGCGCGCCGAACCCGTCCGCCGGCCCGACTCCCACCGGAAGAGTTTCGCCCCGGAAATCCCCGCGGCGAGGCCGATCGCGGCCAGCGCCCCTAATCGGAATCCGCTGCCTTGCAGTCCGTTCAGAGCATCGAAGCACGGTTGCAAGACCTCGACCGCATAACGGCCCGGCATAAAGCCGGCAATACGTTGCGCCCAAAGCGGCAGCGCCGCCAGTGGCACTCCCACGCCGCCGATCATGATGATCGGGAGAAAAATGCACTGGCCAAGCGCCTGAACGGCGGGCACATTGTTCGCCAGCCCCGCGATCAGAAAACCGATTCCAAGAAAGGCCGCCGTGACAAAAAGAAACGCCAGGATGGCCGCCCCCGGATGATTCGGCAGTGGGGTTCCGAAAAGCCCGCGGGCAAGGGCGACTTGGAGCAGAACAGAGGAGGCGACAATCAACGCTCGCGCCAGCATGGCACTGAGAACCAACCACGGAGCCGGGAGCGGCAACAAGCGGTAACGCCGCCAAATACCCTGTTCGCGCTCCGCCACCAGCGCCGTCGGAAGCCCAAAAGACGCGCCGCCGAGTATCGTGATGGTCACGATCTGGCCCATCCGGGCGAGCAATGGCGGATTGTCGGCCCTGAACACACTGCCGAACGCGAGCAGAAAGATGATGGGCACCAAATATCCGTACACGATTCCCTGTGGGTTGAGAAAACTCAGATGGATCGTGAGCAGGAAATGCCGGATCCACCCATTGAGTTTCGGGAGCGCGGTCATGCCGCTGCTTCCGGCTCGTCTTCGGCAGACAAGCGGTGGCCCGTCAGTTCAATGAAAACATCCTCCAATGAGGGCCGGCGCAACTCAACATCAAGCAATTCGGCCCCGGCTTGGTCCGCCCGCCGCACCAGCTCCGCCAGCAGCCGGCCGGGCGCCGTTGTATCCAGAATCCAGCCACCATTGCGATGATCAGCTCTGACGACATCCGGAAGCGAATTCACGACGGTGCTCGCCAGATCCGGGTCGGTTCGCACGATCACCCGCACAGGCGCCCGGGCGCGGCCGATCAATTCGGCCGGTGGTGCGACCGCGACGATCCGGCCGCTGTCCATAATCGCGATCTGATCGCAAAGTTGACCGGCTTCTTCCAGATCATGAGTACTGAGCAGAACGGTACGACCCTCCGTTCGCATCTCACGGATCATGGCGCGCAACTCGCGACGGGCTTGCGGATCAAGACCGGCGGTGGGTTCGTCGAGCACCAGCAGGGTGGGCCGGTTTACCAGTGCGAGCGCCAGAAACAGCCGTTGCCGCTGCCCGGCCGAAAGCGTCGCGAAAGGGGCATTAGCTTTCACCTCGAGACCAAAACGAGCAAGGAGTTCATCGCTGGCAAACGACTGGGCGTAGAACGAGCCGAACAGATCCAAAGCCTGCCGTGGGGTGATCTTGTCCTGTAGTGCGGCGGCCTGGAGCTGAGCACCCACGAGTAGTTTCGTTTGAGTCGCGTGCTTCGAAACGTCCAACCCGTTGATTTGGATCGAACCGCTATCGGGCTGACGCAAGCCCAGGATACACTCAAGGGTGGTGGTCTTCCCAGCGCCGTTCGGTCCCAGTAACCCGAAGATTTGGCCTGCCCATACTTTAAAGCTGACCCCGCATACCGCCTCGGTAGCACCGTACCGTTTGGATAAAGCGTCCACCGAGACCACCGGGGGTTGCGATGCGGGGGATCTTTCGTCCTTGCTCAGGTTCAGCTTGTCAGCCTCTCGCATCGCAGTGCCATCAACGTAGCACAACGCCCTGGCGTCGTGTCCAGGGAATGAGGCGGGTTGCCAGGCATAACCGGTCCAAATCTGTGCACGCGCCCCGAAGTCTAAGATTCCACGAAAGTTAAGCCAGGACCGCGCGGGTAGAGATCGGCCCTTTGTGCCCAGAATCCAGGAGCCAGCCGGGAACCCGTGACGCTTCGGCGCAAGGCCGTCGATAAGGTATCTTGTGCGGTGCCTTCTTTGTGGAAAGAATTTGCCTCTTCGCAGACGTCTGCAACGGCGGCTGTTCTGCAACGATTCGCACCAGGAGCAGTTCAGTCAACTGACCCTGGCGCGTTTGATGAGCGACAAGAGGCAGGGGCCGCCAACGGAAGAGCCAGAGCCGCGATTGACCCCGATCGAGGCGAACTGCGGCGCTTCGCAGCCCGTGTGCGAGCCGGTCCCGAGGGAAGCGAGTCTTCTGAAGGAGATGGTAGGGCCAGCTAACAGGGCTGCGGAACCCTTGGGACGTGTAGGTGTATTGCTTCGCGTAGGTTCCATATGGCCGCCGGCCGTTACCAGGACAACAGCGCGACGAGCGCCAAGCCTCGCCGAACGGGCTGCAGTCCGCATCCCGCTCCACCCAGGCTTAGTGAATGGAGATTCCGGCGGATTGGGTCACGGCCCCGCGATCCCGAATCGGTCGCCGATTGCGGCGTCGATTCGCCTCCACTTGCGGCGTGCAGTTTGGGAAACGTCCCGCGCACCGCTTGCGGCGGGGCTGCGGGCAATCCACTCGCCTGCTCCCGATGGCAAACGGAGGCCGGCGGTCGCGGTGATGATACGAAGCCGGGGTTGGCCGAAGGCGCTCTCTGTGCACGCCCCCGGTGTGAGGCGGCAGTTGCCGGGACCAGCGCCGAGATCCGCGCATCTCGCCGCGGTCTGGGTCGATCAGCGGGGGCCAAGGCCTTATTCTGTGAGCTCTGTCGACGTCATGCCTCAATCGTGGCAGGGTGTCCTGCCCGTCTTGTGTGGCCCGCCGATCGCTAGCCTCCGTGTGGCTGGCGCGCAGATGCTGGGAGTGCCCCCCCTGGCCGGTTTACACGCTCCTTCGAGCCGAGGGTGGGTTCGGGAGTCGGCATGGCGATACATCATTTTGAAACCGCTCTTCCGAGCGCGAAAGCCCCGCCTCGAGGCTTTGCCTGAACTGGCCGCGGCGCACGCGGCTGTGGTGACGCTATACCAAGGCTGGCGACAAGCCCGTTTGGCGGCGCCATATCGCTGGAGGCAACAGGTGGCCATACCGGGACTGCCCGGGAAGCCGTCAGGTCTCCTGTCTCCGTCGAACAGCGAGACAGAAACGTTCCTCGATGCGCGACTCATGCCTGCACCGGCACCCGAAGAAGAACCAGAGCTGATCCCTGTCGAGCCGAGGTGTGGTATCCCGCAGCCAGCGTGCGAGTCCCCGACGGAAGCGGGTTTTCTGAGGGAGATGGTAGGGCCGGCGATCAAGGCTGCGGAACCCTTGGGACGTTTGGGTGTATTGCTTCGCGTGGGTTCCGTATGGCCGCCCGCCGTCACCAGGACGAACGAGTGGCGAGCGCCAAGCCTCGCACGGGCTGCGCTCATCATCCCGCTACACCCGCGCTTAATGAGTGGGCATTCCGGAGAATCGCGGCACTGCCCCCCGCTCCCGAATCAGTCGCCGATCGCAGCCTCAATTCGCCTCCCCTTGCGGCAGGCAGTTCGGGAAACGTCCTGCGCACCGCTTACGGCGGGGCCGCGGGCGATCCACTCGCCGGCTCACAATGCCAAGCGGATGCCGGCGGTCGTGGCGATCATGCGACGCTGGGCTTGGCCGAAGGCGCTCGCTGTGCCCGCCGCCGGTGTGGCACGACAGTTGCCGGGACCAGCGCCGAGATCCACGCATCTCGCCGCAGTCAAGGTGGATCCGCGCGGGCCAAGGCCTTATTCTGTGAGCTCGATCGACGTCATGCCGCAATCCTGGCCGGGAACCCTGCCTGCCTTGTGCGGCCCGCCGGTCAGCGAGGCTTCGCTGGAGCCGGCCAAGCCGCGAGCGGCTGTAGTGACGCCGTGCCAAGGCTGGCGACGAGCCCGCTTGGCAGCGGCACATCGCTGGGGGCAGCGGTTGGCAATCCCGCGGCTGCGTGGGAAACCGTCCGGTCTCCCGATTCTGCCCGGCAATGAGAACGGCCACTTCCGCGAGCCGCCGCTCACGCCTGCACCGGAACCCGGGTTGACTCCGAGGTTATGGAAAACATGGCATTTGACCCCTCCGCCGGCTAGAGCTGCGATCCTCGCGCTACCTTTTGTAATCAGTATCGGGATCGCACTGGTTCCGCGCGTCAAACCGTACCTCAGGCAAATGGAATGCTCGATTCGCGAGCGAGCGGCGATTGTTTTGACCGATGACTTCAGCTCCGGCCTTTCGGGTTGGAGCGGCGGTCCTGATTGGGCAAGCGACTGGGCGTACGACCAGGCCGGCTTGGTGCGGCCCGGAAGGCTGGCTTTGCTGAACGCTTCCGTCCCGCTCCGCGATTACCGGTTCGAGTTTGGCGGACAGATCCGAAAAAAGAGCCTCAGTTGGGCCTTCCGCGCATCTGACGTCCGGAACTATTACGCCATAAAGATCATAATTACGAAACCGGGACCCTTACCCTCAGGAATCATCACGCGGTACACAGTGGTCAACGGCGTGGCCCTCGACCGCGTGCAATTGCCGCTATTCCTCAATCTTCGCAGCGATTCCATCTACAAGGTCGAGACGCGTGTTTACCAGGACAGTTTCATCACATCCATAAACGGCCAAATTGTGGATACGTTCTCCGATCGGCGGCATTCCATCGGCGGCGTGGGCCTGTTTAGCGGACCGGACGAGGACGCGCGTGTCCTCTGGGTAAAGGTGGCGGATCAGGACGATTTTTTGGGGCGGATCTGTGCATACTTTTCCAGCCATTCTGCCGATAGTAAAGCTGGCGTCAAGCCGATAGTGAGAACAAAGGCTCTGACGATCAAGGAGTTTTTGGGAGTTCGGGAGAATCCATGAGTAAAGCCGAGAATTCCTCGACCTGGCCACGCACGAACGCGAACGTCAGCCCTTCGCCATCGCAATTCCTTGCCCGGGCCGTTGCCCTTCACCTGGAAGGGAAGGGCGGCGAGGCGTTGACCGAATTGGAACGGGCTCTCACGGGAAAAGATGAGTTGAGCCGCCCCATTCTCACCGAGATTTACGGTGCGATTGGCTATCTCCATTTCGAGAGCCGGGAGTTCGAAAAGGCGGCGGAAGGATATCGCAAGGTCCTCGAAATTGACCCTAGAAACCCGTCGGGCTGCTTTAACCTGGCATTGTGTTTGCAAGCCCTTGGCCAGTGGCAATTGGCGATCGATCAGTTCGAAGACGCCTTGGCCATTGAACCGAACCGCCAAGAAGCCCATTTGGGCGTGGCAGCCTGCTGCCTCCAGATAGGCACCGCACGACAGGCTTTGGAGGCCTACGAACGGTGCTTGCGGAAAGAGCCGGAACTGGAGGAGGCCCAATTCGGGAAGGCTGTGGCACTCCAACTGCAAAAACGGTTCTCCGAAGCGGCGGAAATTTATCGTCACATCTTGGACAACAGCCCTGGGTCCGAGGAATGCTTGAGCAACGCCATCCTGGTGGCCAGCGAACTTAAGGATTATGCGGCGGTAAAACAATTCGCCGACCGGTTGCTTTCGATTCGCCCGGGTGCCCCCGCTGCGGCCGAAGGACTGGCCAGCGCAGCCTTCGCTGCCGGCGACCACGAGAACGCCGCCAAATGGTGTGCCACGCTGGTGAAGGCAAATCCGGATTGCTATGAAGGGTGGTTCAACCTGGGCGTCGCTTGCCAGAAGGCGGGTCATCATGAGCAAGCCGTGGCCGCGTATTCCAAAGCGGCCCAACTACGGCCGGACGAGCCGCAACTCGAAATCAACCTGGGCATCGCGTACCAGGAGGCAGGCGATATCGAGCATGCCCGGGAGGCCTACGAGCGCGCTCTCGAAATGGCGCCGGAGACAGCCACGGCGCTCTGGAATCTTGCCCTTTTGCTCGAGGGCCAAGGCCAGGCAGCGGAGGCACAAGCGCTCTACGCCAGACTCATCGAGACCAGCCCGGACTGGGAGGAGGCCCGCTTCCGCCTCGGATATACCTGCTTGCTGCTTGCCGATTACCGCGGGGCAGCGGGAGCTTTTGAAGCGTGCCTTCGGAAACGCAAGGATTGGCTGGAGGCGCGTTTGAACGCCGATATCGCGCATTGGAAACTCGGCGAGCTGGACCAGGCCTGGGATGGCTTTGAGAAGGCGCTTGCGCTCCAACCGGATTCAGTGGACGCGATGCGCGGCCTGGCCGGTATCGCGATTGAGCGGAACGCGTTGGACCAGGCGTTGGAGCTCCATCTGAAACTCATCGATCGAGGCGAGCGCACACCGGAATTGCTTTACAACACGGGGCTGCTGCTGCAAAAGTCGGGACAGCACGTCAAGGCAGCGCTTCTGTACGAAGAGGCGCTAGGCGCCGCGCCCGAGTTTCCCGAAGCGCTGCTAAATCTGGGCATCGCTTGCCAGGCACTGGGCCGGGATGACGAGGCTCGCGGGTACTGGCGGAAAGCGATCGAAGCCAATCCGGAACTGGCACACGGATACTTCCCATCGCGGTGAGTGGAGGTCCTCGCCTCCCCTGACTCAGTACACCGTTTCAGAAGTCGGTAACTGATTCACTCATGGAAATCGAGGCCTTCGCCGGGGGCACCCTCTTGACCGGCCCGCGTGCGGGCGTTGCTTTCACAACTTCCTCACACGCTGGCCACTTCCGGATGCACCCACGGCCTCCGATACGGCCTTCGCAAAAGGCGGTTCGCCTCGGCGTCGCCCGCCACCATGCCCTTCGTCGCGTCCCACGTCAACGTGCGGCCCAGTTGCATCGAGAGGTTCGCCAGAATGCAGCACGACGAGGAAATGTAGCCTTCCTCGATATCCGCCACCGGCCGTCCGCGCGACGCCATGTTGGCCAACAGATCTTTCATGTGGCCCCGTATGGCCGGTGCCACGTGCTTCTCCAGGCGCGGCTCGGTCTTGTCCACCGGATACTGCTCCAGTTCGTAAGTGACATCTTTGTGTACCGGCTGCGCGCCTCGCCCGGCCGGAACGAAATCGTAACCCATCACCCCAGCCTTCAGCGTGCCCTTGTCGCCGTACAGCGTGGCGCCCCACGTGTAGTTGGGGTCCGGCGGCGACCCGAACCGGCGATGCTGCCACACCACGGTCAGATCGTCGTAATCGAACATGGCCGTCTGCGAATCGGCGATGTCGTTCTTCCCGCCCTTCAGCACCCGCAACCCGCCGAACGACGACACCCGTTTCGGCCAGCCCAGCCCCATGAACCAGCGCACCATGTCGAACATGTGAATTCCCATATCGCCGATGGTGCCGTTGCCGTACTCCATGTACTGGCGCCAGTTGCGTTCGATCTCCGGGCTGTATGGCATCATCGGCGCCGGCCCGACCCAGAACTCCCAGTCCAGCGTGTCCGGCACCGGGGCCGTCTGCGGATTGCTCGCCCGGCCGCCCCCATAAGAGTAGATCTCGACGTGCCCGATCGTGCCGAGCTTGCCCTCTTTCACAATCTCGCGGGCCTCGATCAGGTGCGGCGTGCTCCGCCGCTGCGTCCCGACCTGCACCACGCGCTCATATTTTCGCGCCGCGGCCAACATCGCCTGGCCTTCCACTATGTCCACGCTGATCGGCTTCTGGACATAAATATCGGTTCCGGCCTTGGCGGCCTCGATCATCGTCAGCGCGTGCCAGTGATCGGGCGTGGCGATCTCGACCATGTCCAGATCCTTCTGGCGCAGCATCTCGCGGTAATCGGTGAACAACCGCGGCTTCTTCCGGGAAACCTGCCGTTCGGCCGCCCACTGCGCCGCCTCCTCCAGGTTCTTCTTATCGACATCGCATAGCGAGACGATCTCCACCGGCGCAATCTGGACCAGCCGGAACAGGTCCGACTTGCCGTACCATCCGCAGCCGATCAGGCCGACGCGCTTCGGCCGATCGTCGGCAAATAGAGCGATACCGGCCAGGCCGGTTTGAAGAAATCGACGGCGTTCCATAGACAACCTCCTTGGTGCGGCAGCCAATCCTGGCTGCAAGCCGGCTCTGAACAGGCGCTACTTTATCACAGCATCGGGCGAATCCGCGCCAGCGCTCCATCGGCGGCCCGGGCCACCTCGGCGTCCGGGTCGTGCCGCAGCCGCTCCAGGGCAGTGATCGCATTAGCGTCCCTACGATACCCGATCGAATGGATGACGCCGGCGAGCAGCGTGCCTTTGACCTTTCCCAAAGCCCCGCGCAGCGCGTCATCCGCCGCGGGATCGGGCAGCGGCTCCAGTGCGAAACGCGCATAGCTCGACAGTCGGACATCCGTCAGCAGCGGCGCCAGTGCGGCTACGGCGCTCCGGTCCCCCACCACGGCCAGGCGCTGGCAAGCCTTGGCCCGTGCATACACCGAAGCGGTTGGGTCCTGCAATATGTCCACGAGCATTGCCGCCGGCAGCGCCATGATCTGCGCCGCGCTGCCGTATTTCGGGTCCACCATGAGGTTCGGCAACTGCTGTGCCTGCATGGCGAGTTTCATGTCGGTGAGCATGCTGTTTCGAGACATTCTTACAGACCCCAGGGCTCCCGCATCGCCCGCGACCGCATCCGGTTGGCCTCGTCATCGCCCGGGAAACTGTCCGTTGCCGGGTCGAAGCGCAGCTTCCGCCGCAGTTGAAAGGCCAGATACGCCGCGTGGCAGGCGATGTGCGTCTGCGCCGCCGCCAGCGCATTGGCCCGCGGCTGCCTTCGCGTCTTCACGCAATCAACGAAGTCGCGCACGTGGTTGGTGGTGGCGTCTTTTCGCTCCGGCGCAGGTGGAGCGAATGTCTCGCCGCGAAGGTTGTCCGAGACCGCGATCTTGCCGCTGTCGGCCGTTTCCACCCAGCCAGCGTCCCCTTCAAAACGGGCGTGGCAGCTGCCCAGCCCCAGGAACCCGCTGTCCCGGATCACCAGCTTGAGGCCGTTGGCGTACCGGCAATCGATCGAATACGGCGTAATCGAACCCATGCCGTGAGGGTCGAATTCCACCGGCGTGGTTTCATCCATGCCGGCCGCCCACTGGCAGAGATCCACCGTATGGGAACCCCACTCCAGGATGCCGCCGCCATGAAAGTCGAAATAGCCGCGCCACTTTCCTTGCACGTATTGCGAGTGGTATGGACGCCACGGACTTGGTCCCAGCCAGCGGTCCCAGTCGCACACCTGCTTGGGCGGCTCCGGTTCGCCCGGGAGCCAGGCGTGGGTGGTGGCCGGCGGCCAGCGATTGCCGGGTCCGGCCTCGGCGTGCACCGCGGTAAGCTTGCCCAGTTTCCCGGTCCGCGCCAGTTCAAACGCGTGCAGAAAGTTGACCCCGTTGCGGCGTTGCGTTCCCGCCTGGTAGATGCGGCCGAGCGCCTGGAACGTCACGGCCAGCGCGCGGCTCTCCTGGATGGTCATCGAGCACGGCTTTTCGCAATAGACGTCCTTTCGTGCCTTAGCCGCCATCACCGAAAGAAGCGTGTGCCAGCGGTCTCCGGTGGCGATGAGGACGGCGTCGATGTCCTTGCGCTCCAGCAGTTCCTGCTGCTCGCCGTACATGGCGCAATCGTGGTTCCCGTACTTCTGGTCGGCCATCGATTTGATGGCTTCGCGACGCTCGTTGCGCACGTCACAAATGGCCAGAAACTGAACGTCCGGCTGCATCAGGAAGGACTTCAGGTCCGCCGTCCCGCGGCTGCCGATTCCCAACCCGCCCAGAGTAATGCGATCGCTGGGCGCAGTGCCGCCGCCTCGGCCCAGTGCCGATGCGGGAATGATTGTGGGGGCTGCCGCCAGGCCGCCCGCCTGGATGGCGGCTCGTAGGACCTGCCGCCTCGAAGCGCCCGCTTTCGTCTTCGCCATGCATTGCCTCCTTCCTGCAATAGGCGCGCGTGCGAAGGCTCAGTATAGCTCCGGGCAACTCTCGCGCCATCGCGATCATCGCCAATTGCGGCAGGCGGGATGGTAGGCTTCTTCCGGCAGATACCGAGACTCTACGCAAGCTCCCCCACGCTCCGTCGGGGGCAAGGCCGCTCTCCAATCCGGCATCCACGCCGAATCCCATCATCACCGACGAGGACCGCATCGGTGACACCTGGCTCCTCGCCCGATTCGCCCGCATCGACGCCGAAATCGGAAGCCCCTCCGTCAACCCGGTCGTCCTCCCGCCAGCCCTCAAGATCGGTCCCGTGGCGCTCTCCCGCAGGTGATAATGAAACCTTAGTGAACCTCAACCCACTGCACTCGCTGGGCCGGTGGCGGGTGGCGATCGTCCTCTTCGCTATCGTGGCCGGCTTCTACTGGAAGATCACCCTCACCTCGCAGTACGACTGGGTCTGGGGGCCCGACCTCGCCACCCAGGTGATGCCTTGGTTCGCCGTGCAAGCCCGCAGTTGGCATCACGGGACGTTTCCCTTGTGGGATCCGTACCTCTGGGCCGGCCAGCCGCTGCTCGGCCAGGCGCAGCCCGGCACGGCCTATCCTTTGAACTGGCTGCTGTTCAATCTGCCTCTCGATCATGGCCAGATCGCGGCGTGGGCCTTGCAATGGTATTTCGTTGTGATCCGGTTTCTGGCGGTGGCATTTTGCTACCTGTTGGGGCGCGACCTGGGTCTCTCGCGCATCGCTTCCTCTGTCGCCGGGTTCGTGTTCGGATTGGGCGGCGTCATCGGCACCACCGGATGGCCGCAAATGGTGAACGGGGCCGTCTGGGCGCCCCTGGTGTTCCTGTTCCTGCTGCGGGCGGCAAGAAGCCAAACCAACCCAGGCAGGAATGCCTGTGCCGCCTTGTCAGGGATGTTTCTGGGCTTGGCCTGGTTGAGCGGGCATCACCAGTTGCCGTTTTATGTAACGCTTGCCGCGGCCGGCGCGTGGCTGTGTCTCATTTTTCGATCGGGGCGTCCCGACCCCCGCATGGCCGCCGCGGCGGCGATTGCCATTCTCTTCACGGGGCTGACCGGCGCGCTCCAGATCCTGCCGGCCTACGAATACGGCCATCTGGCCAAACGCTGGGTGGGCACGCCCGAACCGCTGGCGTGGAACCAGGCGGTGCCTTACTCCATCCACGAGGAATACGACTTCAAGCCCCAGAATTTCCTGGGCCTCGTGTTTCCGGGCATCAAAATGCACTTCGACCCCTTTGTCGGCTCGGTCGCGCTGGCGCTGGCTTGCCTCGGGCTGGCCGCCTGGTGGCGCGACCATCGCGTGCGCCTCCTGGGCGCCCTATCGCTCGGCGGCCTGATCTACGCCTTGGGACAGCACAGTGTCTTCCAGGGATTTCTCTATGCCGTCGTTCCGTCGCTCGATAAGGCGCGGTCGCCTTCAGGCGCCATCCTGGTGTTTGAACTCGGCGTAGCCGTGCTGGCGGGGTTCGGCCTGGACCAGCTTACTTCCGCCGAGCCTTCGCCTTGGACCAGGCGGGTAATGTGGACCGTGCTGGGCTTCGGCGCCTTCACTCTGGTGCTGTTTCAGGCCGTTTACTTCGCCAACAAACTGACCTTCCCCGGCGACGACAGCGTGGCTATCTCGGCTCTTATCATGCTCCTGCTGGCGGCGCTGATGTTCGCCTGTACGCGGCGCGCCCTCAGCGCCAGACAGGCAGGCGTGCTGGTGGCCGGCCTGATGCTGATGGAACTTGGCAACAACTACGCGCAGACATTCACGGCGAAAACGGAGGCGGGCCGCGAAGCGTGGACGGAGCAGATGAAGGCCAATTCGGATGTCGCCGATTTCCTGCGCCGCCAGCCGGGATTCCAGCGGGCCAACATTCCGAACGGCGCCTTCAACGCCAACTGGGGAGCCGTCCACGAGGTCGAAATGTGGGGCGGGTCGCTGGCCAGCGTCACCAGCAACCTGATGAGTTTCGAGTTTCACCGGACCGAGGCCCGCATGCTGTACGGCGTGGCCTACACGCTGGCCGGGCAGCCCACGACCGACGCCGGCGGCCAGGTCTTCGCCGGCCGAAGCGGGCTGAATGTCTACCGCAACCCCGAAGCTTTTCCGCGCGCCTGGGCCGTACACAAAATCGTGACGGTGCGCGACGCGGGCGAAGCCAACCGGATCATGATGCAGCAGCTTCCGGAATTGCGCGATCAGGCCGTGATGCTGGGTAAGGCTCCGTCGCTTGCCCCGTGCCCCGGGGGTCATTTTGTAGACTTGATCGAGCACAACGCGGATCGTGTGCTGATGCGGGCGAACCTGTCGTGCCCTGCCATGGTGGTTCTCTCCGACACTTATTTTCCAGGATGGCGGGCGCGCGTGGATGGCAAAGTCGCCGAGATCTACGAAGTCAACGGCGCCATGCGCGGGGTGCTGGTGCCCGGCGGACTGCACACCGTGACCATGCGTTACCGGCCGGCTTCCGTGATTTGGGGTGCGCTACTCACCATCATCGGTATGGTGGGCGCGTTGGCGATGTGGGTGGCAAGTGAAAGCTAACCTCGTCCGATTCGGCATGGCGCTCGCGTTGTTTGCCATCGTTGCCGCCTTCTATTGGAGGCTCACCCTCACCGAGCAGTACGACTGGGTCTGGGGCCCCGACTTGGCCACGCAAGTCATGCCCTGGTATCAGGAGCAGGCGCGGTCCTGGCATGCCGGGACTTTCCCCCTATGGGATCCCTACTTGTGGGCGGGCCAGCCCTTGTTGGGGCAGTCGATCACCGGCGGCGCCTATCCGCTCAACTGGCTACTGTTCCTGCTGCCCTTCCAGGACGGAGTCGTCTCGATGGTTTCCCTGCAGTGGTATTTCGTCATCATCCATTTCATGGCCGCCGCCTTCTGCTACCTGCTCTGCCGGGACTTGGGCCGCTCCCGAGTGGCCTCGCTGGCGGCAGGGCTGGTGTTTGCCCTGGGAGGTTTCATCGGCACCACCGGCTGGCCCGTAATGCTGAACGGCGCGGTTTGGATTCCCCTGGTGTTTCTGTTCCTGCTGCGTGCCGTACGCGGGCAGCAACGGTACGACAGTGCCGCACTTTCCGGAATGTTTCTTGGCCTGGCCTGGCTCAGCGGTCATCACCAGGTCCCTATGTTCACCGCCCTCGCGGTGGGCAGCGTGTGGCTTTACTTCCTCTTGCGGGCGCGCCGCTTCGATTGGCCGGTCGCCAAGGCAGCCCTGACGGCCGTGGTCTTCACCGGATTGACCGGCGCGCTGCAGATTCTGCCGACCTACGAGTACGGCCACCTCGCCAGGCGCTGGGTCGGAACGCCGGAACCGGTGGGTTGGAATCAAGCGGTGCCCTACTTCATCCACGAGACCTACGATCTCAAACCAGGCAACCTGCTCGGCGTGGTCTTCCCGAACATGCACGCACAGTTCGATCCCTTCATCGGAGTGGTGGCGTTGACCCTGGCCCTGATCGGCGTGGCCGGCTGCTGGCGCGATGGCCGCGTGCGCCTGCTGGCAGGCGTGGGGCTGGGCGGCCTGCTCTACGCGCTGGGCCAGCACAGTGTCTTCCAGGGATTCCTTTATGCCGTGATCCCCACGCTCGACAAGGCCCGCTCGCCGTCGGTCGCGGTGGTGATTTTTGAGTTCGGCGCCGCCGCGTTGGTAGCGTTCGGCTTCGACCGGCTGCGTGACGATCGAGCTTCGCCGCAGCCCAAGTGGGCGGCCTGGGCGGCGGTTGGGTTCGGGGCCTTTGTGGTGGCGCTCTATCAGTCGCTCACCTTCGGGAACAACATGACCTTCCCCGGCGATGGCGGCATGGTGATCGCCGGCTTCGTGGCTCTCCTGCTGGCCGCCCTGCTGTTTGCGTGGATGCGCGGCAGTCTCGCGGGCAAGCAGGCGTCCTCCTTGATGGTCCTGCTGCTGCTCATGGAATTGGGCAACGATTACGCCAACGTCTTCGCCGACCGCACGGGCCAGGGCCGCTCGATGTGGTTGTGGCAAATGCGGTCCAACCAGGACATCGCCGCATTTCTGCGGAGGCAGCCAGGCTTCCCGAGGACCCATATCGCGGGCGCCGCGCTGCCCGTGAATTGGGGAGCCTGGCACGACATCGAAATGTGGGGCGGCTACCTGGCCAGCGTCACCAGCAACCTGTTGAGCTTCGAATTTCACAAGCCGGAGGCCCGCCAACTTTACGGCGTGGTCTACACCATCGCGGCGCAGCCCACCCCGGACGCCGGTGAGCCGGTCTTCACCAGCCAGAGCGGCCTCAAGGTCTACCGCGACCCCGCCGCCTTTCCTCGTGCCTGGGCCGTCCACAAGCTGGTTGTGGCGCGCGACCCCGGCGAAGCGAATCAGGTGATGATCGAGCACCTGCCGGAAATGCACAATCAGGCGGTGATGCTGGGCAAACCGCCGGCCCTCGAACCGTGCAGCGGCTCGGATACGGTCGAACTCCTGGAGCACCGCGCCGACCGTCTGCTGATTCGTGCCAACCTGGCTTGCCCCGGAATGGTGGTCCTATCCGATACCTATTTCTCAGGCTGGCGCGCCCGTGTGGACCACCAACCCGCCGGCATCTACGAAGTCAACGCCGCCATGCGGGGCGTCCTGGTCCCTGCTGGACTGCACTCCGTGAGCATGCGGTACCGTCCCGCCTCCGTAATCTGGGGCGCTCTGCTCACGCTGGTGGGGGTTCTGGGTGCGCTGTCGATCTACGCTGGCTTCGCCACGCGCGCCCGCGCTTCGGCCAATGACAGCTCGATCCAGTAATGTCCCGGCCAGCGTCGATAATGGTCGGTCCACACCTCCACCGGGCGCCGGCGCCGCGCAGCTGCCGATTCCGGAACCGCCGCCGCGGCGAATTCCAGCCTCTGCGTCAGCATCTGGCCGCGATCTTGCCTGCCCCGGGCCGATTCGAGGCGTTCCCAGCCGGGCCAGGGTGGCGATGTCTTGGTGCGCATAAACCCGCAGAATCTGTCCGTGCGGGAGAACGGTGGAGAGAGCTTTGACTTGCTCGCTCACCTGCAGACGCTGCAAACCACCGGCCCGGCCGGAGAGTGGATTGTGAGGCTACCCGCTACGGTCATCGAGGGACGAGTCTGCGCCCTCCGGAAGAGCCAAGAGGCGATGACCAAACCCGAAACCTGGGAATTCGCCAAGTGGGTGGCGGTATTCACCGGTCTATCGACGCCGGCGGAGACGATCTTGGAGTGGTAGTGTTCTGAAGGGATGGAACCGCTTGGCTGGCGGATTGGCGGAGGGTCACCGCAACCGGGCTGCGGGGAATGGGTGGAGGCGCGGCCGCACGGGCGCGCCTCCACGGTTTATGCCGGCGGGAACTTAAACCACGCTGACGTCTTCGGCCTGGAGGCCCTTCGGCCCCTTCTTCACGATGAATGAGACACGAGCGCCTTCATCGAGCGAGCGATAGCCGCTTGAAGCGATGGCGGAAAAATGGACGAAGACGTCTTCGCCATTCTCGCGTTGAATGAAGCCGAACCCTTTGCCGGCGTTAAACCACTTTACTGTTCCTGTTTCTTTCATTATTTACCTCTTGAACTGTTCCGATCTAATTCCTGACGTATCGATTGAGGAGAACAACAGAGGTGGACACCTTTGCAGCGGATTCAAACGACGTGAGAGGACTCAAGACCAATTCCATAGTAGCACGTCTGGGACGGAAATGCGCTTATAGTTTGGGGAATTCAAAAGCCGTAGAAAGCCTTGAGAAGTTCGGTCTGGGAGCCGCGGAATGCATCTATCAGCTCACCTCTAAGATGCATCGGTTCGGCATTATGGCCGCAGCAGCGCGGCCAGCGCCTCTGTAGCCGTCAGGATCTTTTCCCTCGCAGGCGGACGTCTTTCTCAGATTGAATCCGTGTCTGCCGGAAGCGAGTCACTCCTGACGAAGCGCGGCCATGGGGTCTGTTTTGGACGCTTTTCGCGCGGGTACGCAGGCGGCTGCAAACGCAGCGCCGAGGAGTATCGCCAGCGCGGCGGCAAGGGCCCCCGGATCGCCAGGTTTGATGCCGAAAAGAAGAGACTCGATCAGTTTCGACGCACCCAGCGCCGCAGGCAGACCAATCGCCGACCCTATGATCGCAAGCATCAGAACATCTCGCAACACCATCCAAACCACGGTTGCGCGCTTGGCCCCCAGTGCCATGCGGATTCCGATTTCGCCCGTGCGCCGCGCCACGGTATACGACGTGGTCCCGTACAAGCCCACGCATGCGATCGCCAGCGAAAGCACCGCGAACGCCGTGCAGAGGCGCGCGAACAGCGTCTCAGGGGCGGTCTCGCGCTCAATCTGTGCGGTCTGCGTGCTTAAAGCCGCCACCGGGATTCGCGCGTCGGCCTGGTGTACGATCTCGCGAACAGCGCCGACGGCGGCCAACGGATTGCCAGCCGTGCGCAAAAAGTAGGTCATCTCGTCCATCAGCCGATTTGGGGTCTGTTCAAACGGAAGGTAAGCGACGGCCGGAAAATCGCCGGTCAGGTCGTCATATCTGGCGTTTCTGACGAGGCCCACGATTTCCATCTGCCGTGGTTTGGCGTTGTCCAATCCAAAGCTGACGACGGTCTGCCCGACCGGATTTCCACCACCGAGATTCACCGTCGCCCAGGCCTCGTTCACAATCGCCACTGGCGATGTGTCCTTATGGTCCCGCTCGTCGAATTCGCGGCCCGTCAGCAAAGGAATGCGCATGGCGGAAAAGAATCGCGGAGCGACGCCCAGGACACGAGTGGCCGACCGGGAAAAGCCAGAGCCATGGCCGGTAGGCGCGTCTTTCGGCCGCGGTTGGCCCAGTGGCACAACCGCCCATCCCCACGCACCCGCGCCGATCAATGGGGAATCCGCCATGGTCGCGCCGCGGACGCCCGGCATCGCCGCCAAACGCGTTTCGAGATTGCGGTAAAACGAAAGAATCTCCGGATCGCGATGACCTGCCTGGCGGGCATTCACTTTGAAGAGCAGGATTTTGTCGCGGTCGAAACCCACGTCCAGTGCACGTAAATTGGAGAGCGTCCGCAGAAACAGGGCCGCGGCCACCAGCAGCAGAAGGCAGATCGCCATCTGCGAAACCACCAGCATCCGGCCCAGGCCGAATCGCGTGCGCGCACCGGAGCGCAGGCCGCTGTTGCGACTCTCTTTGAGAACCGGCATCGGATCGGCCCGCGCCGTTTGAAGGGCAGGAGCGAGTCCGAACAGCAGGCCCGTTCCCACGGTCAGAAGCAGAGCCGCCGCCAGGACGGCGGAGTTCAACCCCGGGTTCAGCGCGAGAGGCTCGCTCGCGGCGAAGAGCACATTAGTGAGAAACCGAATGCCCCAAACCGCAACCAGAATCCCCAAGGCGCCACCCAGCAGGGCGAGCAAGAGGCTCTCCGTCAGCAATTGGCGGATCACCCGCCAGCGCCCTGCCCCGATGCTGAGCCGGACCGCCATCTCCCGCCGCCGCGCCTGCGACCGCGCCAGCAGGAGATTGGCAATGTTGGCACACGCGATGGCCAGAATCAGTCCGACCATGGCGAGCAGGATACCGAGCGTCTGAGAGTAGAATCGCCGCAGGCGATCCACACCTCTGCCGCCATCCTGCAACAGGAAGCGTGGAAGGTTCTTTCGTTCCAGGTCCGTCCTCGCGGTGGGGGCGACCCAAGCATGGAAAACCGATGACAACCCGGCCTGCGCCTGCACGCGCGTGACTCCGGGCCGCAAGCGGCCCATCATCTCCGTCCAGTAGTAGTGTTCGTCCAGGTAGCGGCCGACCAGCGCCGGATCCTTTTCAGGATCGAGCAGCAGGTCGGCGTGAAGCGGAAGATATAAGTCGGGCGGCTTGGAAGGATCTACTCCGAAAAATCCCGGCGGTGTCACTCCGATTACCGTGAACGGCTTATTGTTGATCGACACGGTTTGCCCGGCAGCGCTCGCCGCGTTCCCAAATCGTGTTTGCGCGAATCCGTAGCTGAGCACCACGACCGCCGGCGCTCCAGCCCGGTCGTCATCGCTCGCAACCAGGCGGCCTGCCGCGGGGACGATCCCGAGCCCTCGGAAATAATCTCCGGAAACGTACTCGCCGCCCGTGATCCCGGCCTGTTGCCCAATCAAGACATTGAGCTTTCCCGCCGGATGGTACGCGAACAGAACCGACAGCATGCCGCTCGATTTCCGCAGCACCTCAAAGGCTGGGAACGGGAAGATAGGCGACGTAGTTCCCGTCTTGGGGTCGTCATCGAAATAGCCGCTGGCGTCATGCACCACGGTGTCATCCGTGCCCTTTTTTGCCGGGATGCTCCATTTCAGCACCACGAGAGACCCGGGATCGGACACCGGGAGCGACCGCATCAGCAACGCATCCATCAGGCTGTAAATGGCCGTGTTAGCGCCAATTCCCAGGGCCAGCGACAAGGACGCCAATACCGTGAATGCCGGATTGCGCAGCATGGTCCGCGCTCCATACCACAGGTCCTGAACGAATTGTTCCAGGAACGTCCAGCTCCATGCGGCTCGAGTGTCTTCCTGGACCAGGCCGAGGTTTCCCAACTCCCGCCGGGCTGCCCCGCGCGCTTCCCGCGCGGACATGCCGGCGGCCTGGCGCTCTTCGGTTGCCTCCTCCAAGTGGAACTGGAGTTCAGCCGCGAGCTGTTCCTCCTTGCTCCGCCGCTCGAGCAGCCAGCCGAGCTTCCGAAAGAACGGGATCATTGGCCCTCCTGGTTGGCGGGAGTCAGGATTAGTCCCATGGCCCGCGAGAACGTCTCCCACTTCGACTGTTCGGCAGCGAGTTGTCTGCGTCCGCGCGGCGTGAGGCGATAATACCGGGCGCGTTTGCCTTTTTCCGACAGCTCCCACGAGGCTGCAATCCAGGCTTTCGCCTCCAGCCGGTGCAGCGCGGGGTACAAAGAACCGGTCTCAACCTGCAGCAGCTCCCCGGAGGTGCGCTGAATGTGTTTCGCGATGGCGTGGCCGTGTTTCGGCCCGCCAAGCAACGTATGGAGGATTAGAACGTCGAGAGTGCCTTGAAGAAGCTCGACACGCGCCTGCGCTCTGCCGCTCATTATGTAGGCATTCTACTATATATTCTGTAGAGTGTCTACGAATTGGATCCGTTCGCGGCGGAGCTGCGGTGATCCTGCCGGGCGAAACGGAAGCGGCCACCACCGGGACGCAAATCGTACCGGGAAAGCCCCGTGGGCCTGGTCGCCGAGCGATCCGCGCCGGCTTGGCTATTTCCAGCTCGCGCTCTGGCGCTACGGTCTCACTTTCACCGCTTGCCAAGCCGGCAGCGACACCGCAGTCCGATAGTTGGAATCGTTGTAGTCGGGATTGCGAACCGGCGCATAGATCCTGTCGCCGGCGAAGGGACGATCCTGGGTGTAGATCCAGACCCGCGTCTGATCCCAGAGCACCACCTCGTCCCTCTGATCGCCCGTAAGGTCCAGCACGGCCGCGGCCAGATCGGGGTGGCCATCGTCGGGAAACATCACGACCCGGCGTAACTGGCCGTCGATCATGCCACCTTCGTGGGCATTCCCGGACAGCAGGCAAAACTCCTGCCCGTCGCCGCGCCAGTTCACCGGAAGCATTGGGCTGCCGCTGTGGATCGGTTCGTCCTGTGCCAGGATGTTGGCCTCGGCATCGAAGAGCGTTACGATGCCGGGATTCCTCCAGAAATTGACGGAAATGTATTGCAGGCCGGGGAGGTCGGGACGGAACTTCGCCACGGCCGGGCTCTGGTTGTGGCCTACGCGGACCTGCTTGAGGATCTTGCCGCGCAGATCGAACATGATCAAGCCTTCGTCGCTGCCGCTGGCGTAGACAAGCGGCTCGGCCTTGGGGTCAGAGGAGAGATTGCCTATCATCACACCGTCAGCGTGGTCGCGAAGGTCGGCGTCGCGGCTCCACAACTGCGTGCCGGTACGGTCCCACAGCGAGTAGCCGATCATGAGCGAATCGAAGCCGCTGCCGAGATCGATGGGATACGGGTAGTGCCCGGTCTGGCCCTCGCCCTTCCACAGCAGTTCAAGCCGGTTGTTGTAGACCCAGAAATGGGTGTAGCGATCTTTGACCAGGATTTCGTGGCGGCTCCGGTCGCCCGAGAAGTTCACGAAGGCGATGGAATCGCCGTTCTCCAGTTCGTAGGGGCGAGCGGCCGGGCCGGCGTCGGGCATTTTCGGCATCGAGACCGAGCGTTTGACTTCGCCGGTGCGGCCGTCGAGAATCTGCAACTGGAAATCGCGCGCCAGCACGACTTCATTACGGCCATCGCCATCGATATCGTGGATCTGAAACGGCGTGTCGTTGGTCAACAGGCCGTTGCGCGGGTCGGGCCGGCCCGATTGCCAGATCACTCTGCCATCGAGCGTGACCGCCGTCAGGCAACTGATCTGATCGAAGCCGTCGCCCTGCACACGCGGGATGTTCTGCGCGATCAGCATGTCGGGCACGCCATCGCCATCCAGGTCCCCAAAGCGGACATTGCGGCCGGCACCGAACACGGGCGTATCGAATTTCTTCCAGAGTTTGGGCCTGGGATTTTCGTCGCGGAGGCGCGCGAGTTGCGCGTCGCGGGCCTGGACGCGGGCGGCGATGCCGCGGGCCGCCGCGTCGGAAGTGGTGACGCGGAAATCCTGGAATCGGGCGGGGACGCCGGCGCTGATGCCGGCCCTTCCCTTCCCCAGTTCGCTGTCGCTGGCCTCCATCACGAACTTGCCATCGAGGTACGCGCGCATGCGGGGGCCGGCCACCTCGATCTTAAGGGCGTAGTAGCGCGTCGTGTCATAAGGGAATGCGGCGGATGCCAGCGAGTGAAAGGCCGGCGCGCGCAAGCCGGGCTCGATGGGCATACGCAGCGCCAGGTCGACATGGTTGCCGCCGGTCAGACCGAATTGGTAGTAGTGGCGATTGGTATGGTAGCGGAACACGACTCCAGCCATGCCGGCGAACGAGAGAGGCTTGACGTTGACTTCGACGCTGTAGTCGTCCCACTCCGCATCGCCCGTGATCATGATGGGGTTGGTGAACTGGCGGGCGCTGGAATCGAGATGCTGCTCCAGGTAGGGCTTGCGGTTCTCGTCGCCGGCGATCCACGCATCGAGATGGGAGATGGCGTTCTCCCACGGCCCGAGCGGCACACCGCGGTGAGGGAGGTAATGATACTCCTGGATTGCTCCGTTCAGGGTACCGACGGGAAATGTCAGCCAGCCGGGCGGGAACCGTGAGAAATCGTCACGGAAGAGGTCGGCGCCTGCCAGCGGGGCGGCGCAGAGCAGCGCCACGGCCGCGAGTTTTTGGCGAAACATCACGTTTCTACTGTATCGGAACCCGTCAGGAGCCGACGCGAGCGGGTGGGTGCGTAAACGTTGTCGGGATGGCGGCGTGGCCTGCAGGGGAACGCTCGACGGGGAGCCGCGGGCGGTTTGCCCGAAAACGACTTGCGTACGCTAACGGTTTCTGGCATAGTCTGTCTATGTGATCAGAGGACAACGCGACGAAATCCCTCCGGGGACGCTCGACATGCTCATTTTGAGAACTCTGGCCAGGGGCGGTGAAATGCACGGCTTTGAGATCGCCGACGGTATCCAGGAGACCTCGGCGGATGTGCTGCGCGTGGAAGAAGGGTCGCTCTACCCTGCGCTGCAGCGTATGCTTCTCAAGGGATGGCTGGTGGGCGAGTGGAGTAGGACCAAGGAGAATCGGCGCGCCCGGTACTACCGGTTGACCGCGGCCGGGCGCAGGCAGCTCGAGCACGAACTGGAACGGTATCAGCGCGTGGCGCAAGCGATCGCGCGGGTGTTGCAACCGGCCTGAGGAGTATTGGCATGGCATGGCGTGAATTCGGACGGCGCCTGGCTTACCTGTTTCACAGGAGCCGGTACACCAGCGACCTGGAAGAAGAGATGCGGCTGCATATCGACCTGCGCGCCCAAAGACTCCGGCGGCAGGGACTGGCGCAAATGGAGGCGGACTACGCCGCCCGGCGTCAGTTCGGCAACCCCACCTCACTCCGCGAGACCAGCATGGAATTGTGGGGATGGACCGCATGGGAGCGCTTGCTCCAGGACTTTCGCTACGCCCTGCGTGCGCTCTGCAAAACACCGGGATTCACCGCCATTGCGGTGTTGACGCTGGCCCTGGGGCTGGGCATGAACACCGCCGTCTTCAGCGTGGTGAATGCGGTGATCATCCGCAGCCTGCCGTATGCCGAGCCGGACCGGCTGATCTCGCTGTGGGAAGAATACACCAGGCAGGGACCGAACCGTTTCAGCAGCTCGGGTTCGAAGGTGGGCAGCGCCGGCGGACTGCAAAGAACCACGGTCTCCGTGGCCAACCTGCTCGACTATCGCAACAGCCACGCATTTACCGGCCTCGCCGGCTTCGCCTACTCCCAGAAGAACCTCACTGGCGACGGCACCCCGGAGCGGCTGCTGGGCGAAGCCGCGACCGCCAACTACCTGCCGGTGCTCGGTGTGGAACCGGAGCAGGGCCGCGTTTTTCTGCCCGAGGAGGACAGTCCCTCGGCCAACCCCGTGGTGCTGGTCACGCGCGATTTTTGCTGGCGACGCCTCGGCAGCGATGCCGGCGTGCTGGGTCGAAGCCTGCTGCTCGACGGGCAGCCGCATACGATCATTGGAATACTGCCTCGCAGTTTTCAACCCGTGGGGCAGTTTGGCCAGCCCAACCGTGTCGAGTTCATCGTGCCCGCCGCCTACACGCCGGATATAACGGGTCCATCCGGCCACGGCGATCACGAGATCAACGTGGTTGGCCGCCTGCGCCCGGGGGCCACCGTGCAGAGCGCGCAAGCGGAGTTGGCGGCGATCAACGAGGACCTGGCGCACCGCTTCCCCGATTCCAACCAAGGCATGCGCGCCGTCATCGCGCCGCTGCAGGACGACCTCATCCGGAAGTTTACCGCTTCCCTGTCGGCTCTGCTGGGCGCCTCGGGCCTGATCGTTCTGATCACCTGTGTCAACGTGGCGAACCTGCTTCTGGTGCGGGCGATTGCGCGCCGCCACGAAACCAGCGTGCGCTTCGCACTGGGCGCCGGCCGCCTGCGCATCGTGCGCCAGTTCCTGGCGGAGAGCCTGCTGGTGGCCGCCGCCGGGTGCGTGGCTGGGGTCGTATTGGGACGGGTGCTGATGCGAGTTCTGGTGACAGCGGCGCCGCGCAACATTCCGCGGCTCGACAGCGTCAGCATGGACTGGCGCGTGTTCGCCGTAGCCACGGCCATCGCCACCATAACCGGGATCGCGTTTGGCATGGTACCCGCGTGGCAGGCATCGCGCACCAAGCCGGCCGAATCGCTTAAGAGCAGCGAGCGCAAAACCGGTGGCAGGTCGCAGGTGCGCTGGCGTTCGGCGCTCACCGTGACGGAGATCGCGCTCTCGATGGTGCTGCTGGTGGGGGCGGGTCTCATGCTCAAAGATTTCGTCCAGGTGCTGGGAATGGACTTGGGATTCCAGCCGGACCATGTTCTGACCATGAACATCGCCCTGCCACCGCTTCACTATGGCTCGCCCGAACTGCGGCTCCAGTTCTTTCAGCAGATCGAGGAACGTGTGCGCGCGCTGCCGGGCGTGCGCTCGGTAGCCTATGTCAACAATCTTCCGATGCACGGCGGTTGGAGCACGGGCATCGAGGTGGACGACGGCAACCCCAGCACGCGCGGCTCCGACTGCCAGGCGGTGAGCCCCGGCTATTTCGAGACATTGGGCATACCGCTGCTGCGCGGCCGGCTGCTGGTAGCGGCGGACCATCTTGGGCAGCCGCACGTGGCCGTGGTCAACCAGGCATTCGCCCGGCAGTTCTTTCCCAATGCCGACGCCATCGGCCGCCGTTTGCGGCGTGGCCCGAAAGCGCCGTGGGTCACGATCGTGGGGGTGGTGAACGATATCCGGCGCGCCGGCAAGACGGGGCAGATTACCACGCAGGTCTACCTGGCGGCCGCGCAAACGGATATTTACCCGGTGCGGTTGTCCGATTTCGCGGTGCGCACCGCGGGCGACCCGCGGAGTCTCATCCCCGCGATCCAGCAGCAGGTGTGGGCGATCGACAAAGACCAGCCGGTGACGAACGTCCGCACGATGGACGAGGTCATCACGATCTCCGTGGCCGAAAGGCGCTTCCAGACGCTGCTGTTGCTCCTGTTTGCCGCCGTCGCGGTGGGCCTGGCGATGATCGGGATCTTTGGCGTGCTTTCGTATTCGGTCAGCCAGCGAACTGCGGAGTTGGGCATCCGCGTCGCATTGGGAGCCAAGCCCGCCAGCATCCTGGCGCTGGTGATGAAGCAGGCGGGCGGCCTGATCGCGGCAGGCGTGGTGATGGGGCTGGGAGGAGCGTACGTGTTGACGCGGTACCTGGAGAGCCTGCTGTTCCACGTGAAGCCCAGCGACTGGCGGACCTACGCGGCTGCGGTGGCGCTGCTGGCGGCAGTATCGCTGGTGGCTTCCCTGATCCCGGCGCGGCGCGGGGCGCGGGTGGACCCGATCATAGCGTTGCGGTACGAATAAGGAGGCCTCCGGCCTGGGCCGTTCTTCCGCGCTACAATCCCTTATGCGATTCTGTCTCTTGCTGCTGTGCGCCGGAGCGGTCCATGCCGCGGACTACCAACTCAAAGCCGCTCCGGGGACCGTGGTCTGGGGCTACTACTCGGCTGCGGCCAAGCCGGTGCTGCGGATCAAATCGGGCGACACGGTGGAAGTCCAGACCATGCTCACCAATAGCCCCGAGCGGCTGATATCGGCGGGCGTCAAACCGGAGCAGGTGGAAGCCGAGTTGAAGGCCATCTACGCCGAAGTGAAGGATAAGGGTCCGGGCGGCCACATCCTGACCGGCCCCATTTTCGTGGAAGGCGCCGAGCCGGGCGACGTGCTGGAAGTGCGCATCGCCAAAATCAAGCTCTCGATTCCGTACGCCTACAACAGCTTCAGTCCGCGCAGCGGCGTTCTGGGGCCGGACGATTTCGAGAAGGGCGGCATGAAGATCATTCCTCTGGATGGCGAGCGCAACGTCGCCCGATTCGCCAACAACATCGAGATCCCCCTGCGCCCATTCTTCGGCAGCATGGGGGTGGCGCCGCCGGAAGCGGAGGGGCGCATCAACAGCGCGCCGCCGGGAATCCATGCCGGCAACCTGGATAATAGGGACCTGGTGGCGGGCTCCCGGCTTTTCATTCCGGTGCATGCGCCGGGAGCGCTGTTCGAGGTGGGGGACGGTCACGCCGGACAGGGCAACGGCGAAGTGGACATCACGGCGCTCGAGACGTCGCTGGTGGGCACGTTCCAATTCGTGGTGCGCAAGGACATGCACCTGAAGTGGCCGCGGGGCGAGACGCCGACCCATTTCATCGCGATGGGCCTGGACAAGGACCTCACCGAGGCGCTGAAGATTGCGGTGCGGGAAGCGATCGACTTCCTGGCCGGCGAGAAGCACATGACCCGCGAGGACGCCTACATGCTGTGCAGCGTAGCCATCGATTTCAACGTGACGCAGGCGGTGGATGGGACCAAAGGCGTGCACGCGATGATCCCGAAGAGCATTTTCAAGTAGGGGGCCGGGCAGGCGAGGGCGTCTACCCTACAAATTCCACTTGCACGCGTTTGGGGATGAGGCCGGCTTCGAAGCCCAGATCGAGCAGTTTCTGGGCGGCCCTGGGGACCACGGCGCCGGCATCGAGAGTGTAGTGGTTGACGTACATGCCGACGAATTTCTCGGCGAGCCGCGGCTCCATATCGCGCGCGAACTGCATGGCGTACTCCAACGCGGCACTGTGGTTGTCGAGCGCGTACTGAATGCTCTCGCGCATCATGCGGCAACATTCGTTCTGGATTTCACGACTAAGCGACCGAAGCAGCACGTTGCCGCCGAGCGGCAGCGGCAAATCGTATTTGGCCTTGAACCAGCGGCCCAAATCGACCACGCGATGGAAGCCCTCGCGGTCGAACGTGAGTTGCGCTTCGTGAATGATCAGCCCGGCGTCCACGGATTTTTCCCTGACCGCCTCGGTGATCTTATCGAAGGGGGTGATGACGGCTTCAAAATCGGGCTGGTAGAGCTTCATCGCAAGGTAAGCCGTGGTCATGACGCCGGGGACGGCGATGCGCCTGCCCTTTAATTCCTCCGGCTCCATCGGGCGCGATGCGATGATCATGGGGCCATAGCCATCCCCGATGCTCGACCCGCTGTTCATGAGCACGTACTTATCGCTGACGTAAGGGTACGCGTGGTAAGAGATCGCGGAGAGTTGGTACTGGCCCTCGATCGCCTTGCGATTCAAGGTCTCGATATCCGCGAGCACATGACGGAAGATGACTTTGGGCGAGCGGACCTTCTTGGTGGCAAGGCCATAGAACATGAAGGCATCGTCGGAATCGGGACTGTGGGCGCTGACGATTTCCTGAGGGGCTGCCAATGTCATAAGTGGGGTGGACTCATCTAAGTTTACACCACTTATGACGGGCGCTTACGACAAACCATGAAACAATTGGATGACAAAAATGAGGAAGGGCGGTCATCTGCGCTGGCGAGAACCGGGAAACTCGTTCACGGTCATCCGGTATGCGTAAACTGCGCTTTGCCCAATGTTGCAACACGCAACCAAGTAGGGCTATTTACGGATCCGACCGTTCAACCTTCCCGTACAACCTGTTCTCCCACTGCAGATGAGGCCGCCCTCATCTGAGCCCGGTTCTATATGTCACCTCCCGCCAGCTCTGAGGGAGCCGGCTAAGACATCACGGCGTTGGAATCAAAAACCGGCCTGATTCCACCTACAATATTGCTCCCTCCTGCTATGCTTGTCAAGAGGCAAGGAAGTACCAAAAACACCCTAGCACTATAACCCGAGTCCGCCACAATCGTGTTTCAGAGCTTTTTCTCTAAGAAGACCGTAGCCCTGACGGGCGCCCCGGCCGTGCGCCGGCTCAAAACCTATTCCGCGCAAAGCGGATACGTCTATCAGTACTTCTACGAAGGTCATCGTCCGTTTGGCGGCGGGGGAGAATCCGGCACGGAATTTGTATTCAGCATCTCGGCGGACGCGCGGAACTGGCACCCATCGAGCGTGATGCTTGGAGACGGAGCGGTTCACGCGTGGGAAAGCGCACACCAGCGTGAGTTGTCTTCTACGGAACGCTACGCGGTGGCGAAAATGGCGCTGTTCCAGGCGTTCGACGAGAGAGCCACGCCCGCGCTGATGAAGGAAGAAGTGCGGGTGCGGAACGCGGACGTAGAGGGGATTGTGGAGAGGCTGGGACTGTAGGCGCCAAGCGAACAGCTTTTTACTGCACCCACATCATGGCCGGGTTGCTGTCGATTCCGCCGATCGTAATGATTATGGGGTACTCGCCGGGACTCAGGTTGGGAACGAACAGGTTGGCCTGCGCCAGCCCCACGAACCCGGGGGTAAGTCCCAGGAACTGCACCGTGGTGTCGAAGTTTCCAATAGTTACGTGGACCGGTAATGTGGTGCGCGAGAGCGGTGAGTTGGGCGCGGCTGCTCCGGTGGCGACCGGATTATCCAACGGCCCGATGCCCGTTAAATAAACGGTGACCACGCTGTTGACCTTGGCGCCGTTTCCCTGCGCATTGATGCTGTGGTCCTGGTTCTGTGCAACCGCCGTGCCGTCGGCCCGCTGGAAAATGTAGGGCGCGGCCTGGGCCACCTGAAACGACACGGCTTGGCTGGCGCCGCATGCCGAGGTCACCGTGACATTGGCCACGCCGCGGCTGGTCTCATAGGGCAACTGGATGTTGATCTGGCTGGGGCTGGCATAATACAGCGGCGCGCCGGCGCCGTTGACGGCTACGCTGGCGCCGCCCAGGCTGATGCCCCAAGGCGTAGACGGGGCTGTCTGGGTAGACTGGGCCAGACCGCTGCCGTAGATGGTCACCAAAGACCCCGGCGCCACCGGACCCACGCCGTTGCTGGCGGAATTCAAGACGCCGCCCAAAGCCACCACGGGCGTGCCTCCGGCGCTCAACTTGGCGACAAACGCGTTGCTGCCAGTGCCGGGTGAGGTGGGAGTCACCGTGCCGGTGGTCGTCGGAAAATCGGTGGACGAAGTGGCGCCCACCACCACCAGCCCCGAGGTGCAACTCATGACGATGGCATTGCCGGAATCGCCCACAGTCGAGGCGCTGGAGCCGCCCGCGCCGCCAAGATAGCTGGAGAACAGGAGCGACGATCCGGTAGAATCCAGCGCGGCCACCACCGCGTTGATCACTCCCAGATTGGTGGTCTGGAATGCATTGCTGGTGGGCAAGTCACCGGAAGTAGTGGAACCGGTGATGTAGGCATTGCGTCCCGCGTCCAGAGAAATCCCGTAGGCGATATCCTCGCCGGTTCCGCCCAGAAACGTGGAGTACGATAGGGTGGCGCCGCTGGCATCCACTTTGCTGACGAAGATGTCGCCGGCGCCGCCGCCAAACTTCGCCTGGAATGGGTTCAGCGTGGGGAAGTCGGTGGACTTGGTCTCGCCTGCTACGTACGCGGCCCCATTGGAATCGATGGCGATGGCGAAGCCGAAATCGTCACCGCTTCCCCCCAGCAAGGTCGAAAAGACGAGGGTGCCGCCGGGCGACAGCTTGGTCACGAAAGCGTCGTATCCACCGGCTTCGTGCGATTGGTACACGGAAGAGGTTACCGGGAAGTTGGAGGAGTTGGTCTGGCCGGTGACAAAAGCGTCGCCGGCGGAATCGACCGCAACCGCGTAGGCGTAATCGTCGCCGGTACCGCCGAGGAAAGTGGCGTACGACCGGTTGCCGCTGGTATCGAACTTCATCACGAAGGCATCGGCCCCGCTGCTATGGGTGGTCTGAGCCGTGCCGGTGGTCACCGGAAAATCCGTGGAAGTGGTCAAGCCGACCAGGTAGGCGTTCGCGGAGGAATCGACGGCCACTCCATAAGCTCTTTCGCTCCCGCCGCCGGCTACGTAGTGCGAGTAAACCAGGCTGGTGCCAGTGGGGTCCAACTTGCTGATGAACACGTGGAAGAACGTGCTGCCGTCGGCGACCGCAGTTTTCGTGATGTACGTTGTGTCCGCCGGAAAATCCGAAGAGTAGGTTTCTCCCGCGATACAAACCGCACCGCTCGAATCGACGCTGATCGCGTGGGCGTAATCGTTGGAGGTGGCTGGGTAACTGGAGGTAGCGAAGACCACGGTGTAGACGGTGGTAGCGCCGCTGGGATTCAACTTGGCGGCGAAAACGTCGGCGTCGCCATACGAGGAGATGGTGGAGCCGGCCAGGTAAATATTGCCCGTGCCATCCACCGCGACGGCCTCGGCGACATCGGGGGCGCCGTTGCCGAAGTAGGTGGCCCAGGTGATGACAGGGTCAATGACGAGCGCGCGGGTACGGTCGTAGGCGGCCACTGCGAATCGCACCGAATTGCCACGAAGCACATAGCGGCCGGCGATCTGCCGGCGAACCCCTGCGACTTCCTGATAAACCAACGGCCGATGCTGGCGGATGGCGCCGCTTGGCGTTTCGAGCACCAGGTCGCCCGCGGAATCGACGCGCAAGGCTCGTGCGCCTTGGTACTGCCAGCGAATCTGGCGGGGGTCGCCGCCGGGGGCAATGGCGAAATCGTATTCCAGGCTGGCCGGTCCCGACGCCGCACCGCCGTAGTAGACCACATCGATACCGGGGTAGACCTGGCGGTAGCGGACTCGAGCGTACGTGGGGATGCCGGTCTGGGAGGCGGAAGGGTCGAGCGCCACATAGTTGACCACGCCCGGTAGCCGGCCTTCCGGCTCGGCTTTCACGTGGCGGGCTCCGGAGAGCCGGGCCGTGATGCGGGAGCCGCGTGAGATCCAACCCGCGGCGCCGGATTCGAGAGCGAGCGAAAAACCGCCAGCCCGTGCGAGAAACTCAACGTCCGGGGGCGCCTGCCCCCGATTGGGCTCGAAGGCAACTGGCGGGCCAGTGCGGCCCCAGGCGGCAGCCGTCACCATCACGAACGCGAGGAGTCTCATTAATTCTAGAAGAACACGGTTTAGCCGGGAAAGTTCGGGTGGGGCGAAATCAGATCCCGGCGCCGCCGGTCAGAGGGCCTTGGGAAGCGCTCATGAGGCCCAGTCCGTCCAGATGATTCAAGATCCGGCGGGCCGCCTCGGCGGAGGTGCCGGCGGATGTCGCGGCGTCCGGCAGCACCACGCGGTGGGGGGGCAGCGCCGCCCGAACGGTATCCAGGTCAGCGGTATCCGCGGGGACGAGAATGGCGATCAGTCCGCCGGCATATGAGGTCAGGACCGACTGCCTCAGATTCTCCGGCTTTTCGATCACCTGAACGACGCAGCCATGGTCGAAGAGCAGCCGCTCCAGGGTGTAGGCCAATTCGTGCTGGCCGGGCTGCAGGCAGACGGCGAAGGCTGCGTGGCCCCGCGCCGTGGCACGTTCGGAGGCAGTGACCCGTCCTTTGGGCGCGCCGGCGGCGACCGCCTGCTCGATCATGCCCGCGCCCAGGGTTTCGTTGGTGATCGGGTCGATCAGGATGAATGCGCCGGTCGCGCGGTTTTTGCGGTAGGGGTCGAAAAACAGCGCGCGCTGGGTCTCTACGCTGACTACGGCGATTTCGTTGAGCTGCAACTGGCCCACGGGCTGGTGCGCCAGGGTATTGATATCCACGCGGTAGCGGATCTCGCGAATGCGGGCCTGGGCCGTCTGCGTGGAGTGCTTCAACAGGTACGGATGGTTGGGTTGGAGCGGCCTGGCGTTCATCCAGACCACGGTGGCCTCAAACCGGCGGCCGGCGTGCGGCTGGTTGTCCGGATGGACCAACATATCGCCGCGGCTGATGTCGATTTCATCTTCCAGGCACACCGTCACCGACATGGGAGCGAAGGCCTCTTCCAATTCGCCGTCCCAGGTCACGATGGACTTCACGCGGCTGGCACGGCCCGAGGGCAGCACAGCCACGGTATCGCCGCGGCGGATCACGCCCGAAGCCACCTCGCCGGCGAAGCCACGGAAATCCAGATCGGGACGGATCACATACTGCACCGGAAACCGCATGTCCTTGAGGTTCTGGTCGCGCGCAAGAGGGACGGTTTCCAGGTGTTCGAGCAGCGCCGGACCCTGGTACCAGGGCGTGCGTTGGCTGCGCCGCACCACGTTGTCGCCATCGAGCGCGCTGATCGGAATGAACTGCATGTCGGCAAGTTCCAGTTCGTTGGCAAAGGCCTGGAACTCGTCGCGGATGGCGGTGAAGACGTCCTCACGGAAGTCCATCAGGTCCATTTTGTTTACCGCCACCACCAGATGCGGAATGCCCACCAAAGCCGCGATGTAGGCGTGGCGGCGGGACTGGGGCAGCACGCCGTAGCGGGCGTCGATCAGGACGATGGCAAGGTTGGCGGTGGATGCGCCGGTGGCCATGTTGCGGGTGTACTGTTCGTGGCCAGGGGTGTCGGCGATGATGAACTTGCGCCTGGGCGTGGAGAAGTAGCGGTAGGCGACGTCGATCGTGATGCCCTGTTCCCGCTCGGCGCGCAGACCGTCGGTGAGCAGAGAGAGGTCCAGTCCCCCGGTAGTGAGGTTGGTGGTGGCCTTGCGAACCGACGCCAGTTGGTCTTCGTAGACGCCCTTGGAATCGTACAGCAGGCGGCCGATCAACGTGGACTTTCCGTCATCCACGCTGCCGGCGGTGGTGAAGCGCAGGAGTTCGGTTTGCGCCGTAGCGGCCAGCCAGTCCGCGGTGCGGGCTTCCAGCGAAGGCCTCCCGGCCTGCCGCGCTTCCACCGGAGAAAACACTAGAAGTAGCCCTCGCGCTTCTTCAACTCCATGGAGCCTTCCTGATCGTGGTCGATGACGCGGTTTTCGCGCTCGGAACGGCGGAACTGGATCATTTCCTCGATGATCTTGGGCAGCGTGTCGGCCTCCGAACGGATGGCGCCGGTGCAGTAGGTGCAGCCCAGCGAGCGCATACGGCACATGACCATCCGCGGCTTTTCGCCGGGCAATAGCGGCATGTTGTGTTCGGCCGGGATCAAAGTCTCACCCCGCACCACCATCGGCCGGAGTTTGGCGAAGTACAGGGGGACGATCGGAATGTTCTCCAGGTGGATGTAGTGCCAGACATCCAGTTCGGTCCAGTTGGAGAGCGGAAAAACGCGGATGCTCTCGCCCTTGTCGATGCGGCTGTTAAAGAGGTTCCACAGCTCGGGTCGCTGGTTCTTCGGGTCCCACTGGCCGAAAGAATCGCGGAAGGAGTAGACGCGCTCCTTGGCGCGCGATTTCTCCTCGTCGCGGCGGGCGCCGCCGAAGGCCGCGTCGAATCCGCCTTCGTTGAGGGCGTCGAGCAGGGCGCGGGTTTTAAGCAGGCCGCAGCATTTCTGGGTTCCCAGGCGAAACGGGCTGGCGCCATCCGCAATGGCCTTGGTATTGGTGTGGACAATCAGGCGGGCGCCGATGCCGGCACAGAAGCGGTCGCGGAACTCGATCATCTCCTGGAACTTGTAAGTAGTGTCGACATGCAGCAGCGGGAACGGGATCTTGCCCGGGTAAAAGGCCTTTTGGGCCAGCCGCACCATCACCGAGGAATCCTTGCCGATGGAGTACAGCATCACGGGCCGCTGGAATTCGGCGGCCACTTCGCGAAGGATGTGGATACTTTCGGCTTCCAAAGCGCGCAGGTGGGTGAGAGTTCGTTCGGGCATCCGTGGCACAGCCATCCTTGGCTGGGTTTGTATTTTCAGGATATCATGCTCAATGATGGCTAAGTCTATCGGGTTAGCTATGTTGGCTGTTTTGCCGGTGCTGGGGCAGGAGGGCGGCCTCTCCGCCGAGCGGATTCGGGAGCACACCAGGTTTCTGTCGAGCGACCTGATGGAGGGCCGTGGCGTCGGCACGCGGGGAGGGCAACTTGCCACCGAATACATTGCCAGCCAACTGGCTCTGGCGGGGGCGAAGCCGGCGGGCGACAACGGCACCTGGTTCCAGAACGTGCCGCTGGTGGGGGTGGAGACGCAGCCGGACTCGACGCTTTCGGCGGCGGCACGGGGCAAAAACCTGGACTTCAAGTTCGGCGAGGACTTCGTGGGCGACAACGGCACCCAGCAGCCCGACACGCGCTTCGAAGCCGGCACGGTGTTCGTGGGGCACGGCATCACCGCGCCCGAATTTCACTGGGACGACTTCAAGGGCGTGGACGTGAGCGGCAAGCTGCTGGTGCTGTTCACCAACGAGCCGCCATCGAATGACCCGAAGTTCTTCGACGGCCGTGCGCTCACCTACTACGGACGCTGGACCTATAAATACGAAGAGGCGCTGCGGCGCGGCGCCCGGGGCGCGATCATTATCCACACCACGCCGACGGCCAGCTACGGATGGGACGTGGTGCGCAGTTCCTGGGGCGGCGAGTCGCCCTTCGTCAAGGTGGGGCCGAACGACAAGGCCCTCGCGCTGGAAGGCTGGATCAGCCGCGAGGCGGCCGCACAGTTTCTGGGGCTGGCCGGCAAGACGGTGGACGAACTGCTGGCGGCATCGGAGAATCCGGATTTTAAACCGATCGATTTGGGGATTCAGGTGAAGGCGCATCTTGTGTCGAAAGTGCGCGCTCTCGAAACGCGCAACGTAGCGGCGATCGTTCCGGGCAGCGACCCCAGGTTGAAGGACGAGGCCGTGATCTACAGCGCACATTGGGACCATCTGGGGATCGGCGACCCGGTCAACGGGGACGCGATCTACAACGGCGCCATCGATAATGCCACGGGCTGCGCGATTCTGCTCGAGATGGCGCGGGCCTGGGCGTCCCTGCCGCAGAAGCCGAGGCGGTCGGCGCTGTTTCTGGCAGTGACGGCGGAAGAGGGCGGTCTGAAAGGCTCCGAATATTACGGCGCGCACCCGCTGATCCCGCCGGCGAAAACCGCGCTGGCGCTGAACTACGATGCGCCGTATCCGTGGGGCCGGGCCAAGGACATAGTGATTACCGGCGCCGAGCGGACCACGGTGTATCCGCTGGCGCAGCAGATCGCCAGGCGGCTGAACCTGGCGATCTCACCGGACCCGACGCCCGAGGCCGGCCACTATTTCCGCAGCGACCACTTCTCGTTCGCGCACGTGGGGATTCCCGCATTCAGCATTGGCCACGCCACCGAGTTTGCGGGGAAGCCCTCGGGCTTTTTCCTGCAGGCCTACCAGGAGTACAACAGCAAGCACTACCACCAGCCTTCGGACGAGTTTCAACCCGATTGGGATTTCACGGCGCTGGAGCAGGCGGCCCTATACGGCTTCCTGCTGGGCCGCGATGTGGCCAATCAGGACAAGTTGCCGGACTGGCGCCCGGGGGACCAGTTTCATCGATAGGGCGAAGCCGCTGGTCTTAGTGACCGTCCAGGCAACCCCTCTGGCCAGAGCGGTTGGGGTAGCCGGTGCCTGCCGTGTAAGCCGCATTTGACCATTCGCCCTGGACCTTCCAATTTGTTCCATTCGAGAACATCACCGACGGCACATTGAACGTCCAGGCGCATTTGTCGCCATTTTCATTGCCCTGCGAGTCGTACCAGGCGCCCGGACTGGCCGGGTCGGTGCGCGCTTCGGAGAGTTCGTGCGCGCTCACGTTCGCCAGAGCCGCCAATCCCTGCGAGTGTCCGGTGGTAGTATCTACCGGATCGCATCCGGCGTCGCCGTCCAGGTTAAAGAAGAAGGCAAACTGAACCGCTACCCCATGGCAGGTCCCGGCGCTGTGCCAGGCGCAGTATCCGGCGTTGCCCCGTTTGACATCGACATACACCGGATAATAGCCGTTGCCACTCGTGTCCGGATTGGTGATTTCCTTGCAGACCTCCGCCAGAATTGCCGAGGTGTTGCCGCCTCCGGTGGCGGTGGTGGGGTCAACGGTGTGTCCGATGTACGTGGTGACCGCGCCTACCTGCCCGTTCGTTCCGGTATACTCGTCGGAAGTCTTGGCATAGTTGGAACTGCTGAACCCGATATACCAACTGTCGAGGCCGGTGATTTTGTCGCCGGCAAATCCGCTGTTATTCCAGCTCGGGCCCCAGAAAATCGCCTGGCTGACGGCGTTTGGCATAATCTTGCCGCCATGGTAGGTCATGTTCGCACCGCGGGAGCGGGCTTGGTTTACAGCGTTTCCGCCAGCATCCCCTGCCGCTTCCACCCCCTTTGCCCACACAATCCCGATGACGGGTGGTTCGTGTGAGTTTCCGCCCGACTCCGACGTTTGTCCAAAAGCCGAGACGGCCAAACCAAACACAACTGCCGCGTGAATCCGTATTTTCATTGGAGTACCCCCTCATTACATCCGTAAATGGCTGGGCTAGAAACCCAGATTCGTTGCCATTATAAACAGATACGGTGTAATGGGTTTGTCTTTTGGTACTATTTCAGCCTACTGTTTCAGTACCACTTCTGAAATCTGGGCCGCGATGTGACGCCTTTCGAGTAAATCATCCCGCCGCCGCGCACGATGGCGCTCGACGCGCCGGGAACGTTCAGCTTGTCGAGTTCGTTGCGCGCCGCCTGCTCCATGGGCGCGGGATCGGGCACGGATTGGCGGAGCAGCGGCGCGGCAAGCAGGAAGCAGAGCGGCAAGCCTATTCATGTGAGGTATCATAACTGGAATTCGGAAATGAGACAGGCGTTACGGACAAGCTGCTGGACGGTGTTGATCGCTCTGCTGCCGGCGGCGGGCCAGCAGCAGCAGGCGGCCCACCAGGATGCCGCCAGGCGTCCGCGGACCACGGACCTCGGGCTGGTGATCGGAACCCTGCCGCGGGGGCCGTTGAACGCGATTACGGATGTGGCGGGCGTGCGCGTGGGGCACACCACGCTGGTGCGCGGCGAGACGGTGCGCACGGGCGTGACGGTGATTCTGCCGCACTCCGCCAATCTCTTTCGCGATAAGGTAGCGGCCGCGGTCTTTGTGGGGAACGGTTTCGGGAAATTGGCCGGCTCCACGCAGGTCGGCGAACTGGGCGAACTGGAGACGCCGATCGCCCTCACCTCCACCCTCAACGTGCCGCGCGTGGCCGATGCGCTGATCGATTACATGATCGCCCTGCCCGGCAACGAGCAAGTTCGGTCCATCAACCCGCTGGTGGGCGAGACCAACGACGGCTACCTCAACGATATCCGCGGGCGGCACGTGGGGCGGGCCGAGGTCATTCAGGCGCTCGAATCGGCGCATGGCGGCGCGGTCGAGGAAGGGGCCGTCGGCGCCGGCACCGGAACGGTGGCGTTCGGATTCAAAGGCGGGATCGGGACGGCGTCGCGCCTGGCAGCCGGATACACCGTGGGGGTGCTGGTCCAGACCAACTTTGGCGGCATGCTGCGGATGAACGGCGCGCCGGTAGGGCGTGAACTGGCGGGGCGCGGGCCGAATTCGGGCGACGGGTCGTGCATGATGGTGGTGGCGACCGACGCTCCGGTGGATGCGCGCAATCTGCGCCGAATGGCGGCACGGACGATCTTCGGCCTGGCGCGCACGGGTTCGTCGGGCGCGAACGGGAGCGGTGATTATGGGATTGCGTTCTCCACGGCGCGCAACCCGGCGAGGTTGCTGGGCAACGAGGAAGCGTCGCTGCTGTTTCTGGCGGTCATCGAGGCCACCGAGGAGTCGATCTACAACTCGCTGCTGCGCGCCGTCACCACCACCGGCAACGGGCACACCGTGCAGGCGCTGCCGATCGACCGGACGGTGGAGATTCTGCGGAAGTATGGAGCGCTGGCGAAGTAGAGCGCCGGACCCAGCGCTGATCGCCGCCATCCCGGCAATGGGTAAGCACCCATGGGCAGGCGTGGACGCTTACCCCACGGTATAATCGTCAGTTGCCAAATTCTACACGATACGTCCGAGGAGCCTGAACTTTTGCCCGAACTGCGTAAGGATCCCGTCACAGGGCGATGGGTCATCATTGCCACGGATCGCGCCAAACGCCCCAGTGATTTCATCCGGCAGACGGTGCCGCCTCCGTCGGCTGCGATTTGTCCCTTCGACTACGGGAACGAGCATAAGACCCCGCCGGAGGTGCTGGCTTACCGCTCCAATGGTGGGCGCGATCAAGCGGGCTGGCGTGTCCGCGTGGTCCCCAACAAGTTTCCGGTGCTGGGCATCGAGGGCGACCTCAACAAGCAGGGCGACGGCATGTATGACAAGATGAACGGCATCGGCGCGCACGAAGTCATCATCGAAACGCCTGGTCATTCGGCGATCTTCAGCGATCTGCCGGAGAAGCAGATCGAAGAGGTGCTGTGGGCCTTCAAAGATCGCGTCAACGACTTGAAGAAGGACCGGCGCTTCCGGTACATCATCCTGTTCAAAAACCACGGCGAGGCAGCGGGGGCCTCGCTGGAGCATTCGCACAGCCAACTCATCGCGCTGCCGGTGATTCCGGAGCGCGTCAAGGAGGAGGTGGATGGGGCCCTCTTCTTTTATAACCAGAAGGACCGCTGCATTTTCTGCGACATTATTCGCCAGGAGATCACGACCGGAATTCGCATGGTGACCGAGACCGACCGCTTCGCCGTGCTGTCGCCCTATGCGCCCCGCTTCCCGTTCGAAACATGGATTCTGCCCAAGCGCCATGAATCGCACTTCGAAGAGTCCGATGCCGCCACGCTGGGAAACCTGGCTTGGGTTCTGAAATCCACTTTGCGGAAGATCGACAAAGTTCTGGAGCGGCCGCCTTACAACTTCATTGTGCATAGCTCTCCGGTACAGGACCCGCCGCTGCCGCACTATCACTGGCACATCGAAATCATTCCGAAGCTGAGCAAGGTGGCCGGTTTCGAGTGGGGCACCGGGTTCTATATCAACCCAACTCCACCGGAGGAATCCGCCCGGTTCTTGAGAGAGGCCGGATTGGGGTAGGTCTGGGATTGGGGGTCGGGGGCCACGGGCCCGCGGCTTGCGCTGGTGCTGCGCGGTCTGATATAAACGCGGCTGGCTATCACATGCCCGAGAAGAAAAAGAGCGCTGCCGTCAAGACGACTCCAGAAAGGCGGATGGCCCAACCACCAGTATCCAAAGACGTAAAGAAGGCCGAACCGGCGCCAGCAGGGGCCGCGTCGCTGGCCAAGGCGCCGGGTGGGACGCCGAACAGCGCGATGCAACTGGCCAGCTTCGAAGCCGGCATGCGGCTGTTCCACGCCCGCAAGCTCAAGGAGGCGCGCGAGCGGTTCGCGGACGCGGCCGCGGGCCCCGAGCGCGATGTGGCCGAGCGAGCCAAACTGCACATCGTGATGTGCGACCGCCGGCTGCAGCAGGGCACGGTCAACCTGCGCTCGGCGGAGGACTACTACACTTACGGCGTCGCGCTGATCAACGCGCGCAATGTGAAGGAGGCGCGGCTGCACCTGGAAAAGGCGCTGCAGATCGCGCCTGGATCGGACCACATTCACTATGCGCTGGCTCTGGCCCAGGCGCTCTCGGGCGATCTGAGCAGCGCTTACGACAACCTGAGGCGCGCCATCGACCTGGAACCCCGCAACCGCATCCTGGCCCGGCAGGACGCCGACTTCGGCCCACTGGCGCACCAGGCCCCTTTTGACGCGCTGCTGCATCCGGAAAAGAAGAGCGGCTGGTAGGCAGGCAACACGCGCCGGGAGCCGCGCCACGGCCATGGAAGACACTTCACCACTGCGCGTAGTTGCCATCGGCGGCGGCACCGGCCTTTCGTCCGTGCTCCAGGGGCTGAAGTATTATGCCCGCGCGACCGATCCGGCGACGCCAACTCTAGACATCACCGCCATCGTGACCGTCACCGACGATGGCGGCAGTTCGGGCCGTCTGCGGCGCGAGTTCGACGTGCTGCCTCCGGGCGACATTCGCAATTGCATGGTGGCGCTGAGCGAAGATTCCGCCCTGCTCTCCCGCCTTTTCCAGTACCGGTTCGCCGCCGGGCGCGGGCTGAAAGGGCACAGCTTCGGAAACTTGTTTCTGATGTCGTTGACGCAGATCATGGGCGATTTTCCGGAAGCCGTCAAGGCGTCCTCCGAAGTGCTCAACATCGCCGGCCGCATTTATCCCGCCACGGCCCAGAATGTGGCGCTCGAAGCCAGCCTGGCCGATGGATCGCGCGTGGTGGGGGAAACGCGCATCAGCCGCAGCCGCAGCCGCATCGTTTCCGTGCGGCTGCGCCCGCGCAAGGTGCGTCCACTCGATGCCACGCTGAGCGCGATCGCCGAGGCTGACGCGATCACGCTCGGTCCCGGCTCGCTGTTCACCAGCGTGATTCCCAACCTGCTGGTGGATGGTATCCCGCAAGCGATTCGGTCTTCCGCGGCGGTGAAGGCCTATTTCGTAAACCTGATGGGCCAGCCCGGCGAAACCCTCGAATTTCGCGCCTCCGACCACGTGCGCGCGATCCAGCGGCACGCCGGCGCGAAGCTGCTGGATTATGCGGTGGTCAACATCCGCGCCATCACGTCCGCCATGAAGCGGCGGTATGCCCGGGAGGCCGCGCTGCCGGTTGAAAACGACCTCGACACCATTTTCAAAATGGGCCTGAAGGTGTTGGCCGGAAATCTGGCCAGCCATGGCGATACCGTCAGGCACGACCCGGCAGCTACCGCCGCGCTGGTGGTGAAGCTGGCGCAAGAGGGGCGGAGGCGGAAGAAGAGGTGAGTGGTGTAGGCGTCCTCGCCTGCCTGGCCCGCGCAGGGCGTGTGGCTGTAATACGCATGGAGGATTTCCGTTGCAGAAGCGGGCGCGATGGACAAGATCGGCCCGTTGACTGTCGCGGATCTTGACCGCTGGGTCAGCGAGCCCAACAGGTGCAGTCGGCCGTGAATCCACTGAGCGAGCGTGAGAAACGGACCCGGCTGTTGCGCGAGCTGAAGCAGATCGATCCACGGGAAGAGAAGCAGTTGGCCGAATTAGGTTTGGGTGACCGCTCTTGGCCCGAATACTGAGACCCCGTCCGAGGCTGCGAACAGGCTGGATGGCGGCCGGTTCTGATCCTCAGCCATGATTTGTTCAACCGCAAGTCTGAAACGGTGATCGTCATGGACCATCACGAGTTAGCCGCGGAAAGCTCGATTCCCGTTGACCCTGGCGCCTCCGGGAGAACTGCTGCCAAAATCCTCCTGGGTCAAGATCTCTCAGATCCGGACCATTTCCATTGATCGTCTTGGCAAAAGAATCGCGATCCTCGATGCTGAGACGCTCGGCCTGTTGATAGACGGGTTATTGGAGCTGGTTGGGTAGCTCCTCACCGGAAGCCACCCACCCAAACCATACCAGCCATAATAGAAAGGAATGCAGACGCCTGTTACCGTTGTCATACTCGCCGCCGGACTTGGCACGCGCATGAAATCGCGAAAGGCCAAGGTGTTGCATCGCGCGGGAGGCAAAGCCCTGCTGCAGCACGTGGTGGATACCGCGCTCGAACTGGCGCCGCCCGAGCGGATCTTCGTGGTGGTGGGCCACCAGGCCGGCGACGTGCGCAGCGTTGTGGCGACGCCCGGCATCGGCTTCATCGAACAGAAGGAACAAAAGGGCACGGGGCACGCGGTCATGGTGGGCCGCGAGGCGCTCGCCGGTCTGGACGGCTACCTCCTGATTCTTTACGGCGATTGCCCGCTCCTCCGCGCCGGAACGTTGCAGCGGCTGATCGCCTCGGCGGCCTCCGGAGGCGCCGCCGGCGTGCTGATCAGCGCCCTGATGACCGACCCGACCGGCTACGGACGCGTGATCCGCAACGCGCGCGGCCACGTCGCCGAGGTGGTGGAGCAGAAGGCCGGCACGCCGGAACAACTGGCGGTGCGCGAGGCCAATATGGGCATCTACTGCTACCGCGCGGATTGGTTCTGGAAGCACGTGGACGAAATCGGGACCGCCAATCCGGCGCGCGAATACTACCTCACCGACATGGTGGCCATTCTCAACCGCGCCGGCCATCACGTCGAGGCCATGCAGATCGAAGACGAACGCGAAGCCCTGGGCATCAACGACCGTGAGCAGTTGGCCCAGGTTGACGCCATCCTGCGCGAACGCAAGCGCCGTGAGGTGATGCTCTCGGGGGTGACGCTGGAGAAGCCGGAAACCATCACCATCGATGCCGAAGTCCGCATCGGCATGGACACCATCGTCGAACCGTTCGCGCAGATTCTGGGCAAGACGGCGATTGGCGAAGACTGCCGCGTGGGCGCCTGCTCGATCGTGCAGGATTCCGAACTGGCCGACGAGGTGCAGATCGGCGCCTTCACCGTGGTGGTCACCTCGCGCATCGAGCGCGGCGCTTCGGTGGGGCCGTACGCGCGGCTGCGTATGGCGAACCACGTGGAGGCCGGGGCGCACATCGGCAACTTCGTGGAGTTGAAAAAGACCCGCCTGGGCAGGGGCGCCAAGGCCAACCATCTGGCTTATCTCGGTGATTCGCAAATCGGGGCCGCCGTGAACATCGGCGCCGGCACCATCACCTGCAACTACGATGGTTTCCAGAAGCACCGGACGACCATCGGAGAAGGCAGCTTCGTGGGCAGCAATTCTACGCTGGTGGCGCCCATTGAAATCGGCGCGGGCGCGTACCTGGCGGCCGGTTCGGTGATCACCGACCCGGTACCCCCGGACGCGTTGGCACTGGGCCGCGCACGCCAGGTGGTGAAGGAAGACTGGGCCAGAAAGCGCCGCACATTGGGCAAAAGGTAGCGATCGGGGCCAGCGTGGCCCAGAAGGTGCTCTGTCCTCCCTGATGCGATTCGCCGCCGCCATCCTGCTGACCGTATGCGCCGCCCCGGCGCAGTTCAAGAGCACCTCCACGCTGGTGTTGGCCCCCACAACCGTGACCGATTCCAAAGGCCGCTTCGTGGATGGTCTCGAGGCTAAGGATCTGGTTCTCCGCGACAACAATGTGGTCCAGCCGATACAGGTGGACGAGGCGATCTATCCTATCTCGCTGGTGGTGGCCGTGCAGACGAGCCGGAATTCGCAGGCCGTGATCGATAAGCTGGGCGGCAGCGGTATCCTGTTCTCGGAATTGCTGGCGGGGAACGCCGGTGAAACCGCAGTCCTGACTTTTGCCGGTCAGGTGAATCCACTGCTGGAGTTCACCACCGATAGCGACCTGCTGGAGCAGACCCTGCGCCGCCTGCATGTGGAAGGCACGGGCGCCGCTGCCTTGGACGCAGTGATGGAATCCCTGAAACTTCTGGAGCGTCGCAAGCCGGAACGGCGGCGCGTGATCCTGCTGATCGCGGAGAAGCGCGACCGGTCGAGCAAGCAGAAATTCGCGGGCGTGCTGCGGGAGGTCGAGCGGCAGAATGTGCTCCTGTACTGGCTCAGCTACTCCCCGGCGCTAACCGCTTTCACCGAAAAGCCACGGACCGCGGAGAGCACCGACCCCAAGAAGGACGGGGAGTTGATCCCCTATGACGCGGGGTCGCAGAACCTGCTCAACGTGATCCCGGAACTGGCGCAACTGGGAAAACCCTCGAGCTCGCTGGAGCTTTCCAGAGCCACGGGAGGGCGCAGCCTGAATTTCCTGAAGCAGGATGCTTTGGAGGAGGCGATTCAGTCCGTGGCCGCCGAGGTTCACCGCCAGTACATGGTGAGCTTCCAGCCGCGCCCGAGTCCGGCAGGCCGGTTTCATACCATCCGCGTCGAGGTGAAGGGCAGGCCCGATCTACAGGCGCGCACGCGGTCCGGCTACTGGCCGCTGCCGTAAGTTGGCTCGGGACCAACGTTCCCTGATAATGCGCTCGACGTCCCTACAGCCGCGGCATTACGGCTGATACGGCTTTGCGGCAGAAGTAGCTGAAGACGATTGAGAAGCAGGTCAGGCGGCACACAGCCTACCGGTTAGCACCACGCCTCGGCCATTCGTTGGGGCAGCGATCCTGAAACATCGTACAGTAAAGCTTCAGGAGGGAATTTGAAGCTCGCAGGCGTATTCTCCGTTCTCCCCACCCCTTTTCAATTCGGCGGCGACGTGGATCCCGACAGTCTGAAGCGCGTGATCGACCTGTTCCTCGCGGCCGGCGTTAACGGCCTGACGGCGCTGGGAGTGACCAGCGAAGTGGCGCGCCTCAACGACCGGGAGCGCGTGCAGGTTCTCGAAACGGTGGTGGGCCACGTCAACGGTCGCGTCCCCGTGGTCGCAGGCGCCACCGCCGATGGGCTCCGCACCTGCATCGAATACACGCGCCTGGCGCGCGAGACCGGCGCATCGGCCGTGATGATCAGCCCGCCGCGCATGCCCAAGCTGAATTCCGACGCGGTGGTGCGCCACTTCGCGGCCGTCGCCGACGCGGTCGAAATCGATATCGTGGTGCAGGACTACCCGCCCATCTCCGGCTACGCTATGGAGCCTTGGCTGCTGGTGCGCATCGCGCGCGAGGTGGCGGCGGCCAAGACCATCAAGCTGGAGGACCCGCCCACGCCGTTCAAGACCAGCCGGATCCGCGAAGCGGCGCAGGGTATGGAGATTGGCATCTTCGGCGGATTGGGCGGCGTCTTCCTGCTGGAAGAACTGATGGCCGGCGCTACCGGCGCCATGACCGGCTTTGCCTATCCCGACATCCTGGTCGAGATTGTCAAGCGCTACCACGCCGGCGACCTCGAGGGCGCGGCGGCGGCCTTCTACGCCGCAGTCCCTCTGATGCGCTTCGAGTTTCAGGAGGGCCTCGGCATGGCCATTCGCAAGGAGGTGTTGCGGCGGCGGGGAGCCATCGCCTGCGCCGATATCCGGCCTCCAGGCGCCAAACTGGATGCCACCACGGCAGCGGCGCTCACGCGCGTGCTGGCCTGGTCCGGGAAGTAAGTGGCCAGCCCCGGCAAACAGGAATGGCTCGCCGCCGCCCGGGCGGCCATGGAGATTGAAGCCGGCTCGATCGCCCAAGCCGCCCGGCGCCTCGGCGGTGAACTCATTCGCGCGGTGGACGTGATCCTGGCCCATCCCGGCAAAGTGGTGGTCACCGGCATCGGCAAGTCAGGCCACATCGCGCGCAAGATCGTGGCCACGCTCTGCAGTACCGGGACGGCGGCGGTCTACCTGCACCCGGCCGAGGCGGTACACGGCGATCTCGGCATCTACACGCCCGGCGACCCGACGGTGCTGCTCTCGAAGAACGGCACGTCGGCCGAACTGCTGGCCCTGGTGCCTCTGCTGCGCCAGTTTCAGTCGCCACTCATCGGCATTCTGGGCAACCCGGCTTCGCCGCTGGCCGGACTGGTGGATGTGCTGCTGGATGCCTCGGTAGAGCGCGAGGCCGACCCAAACAACCTGGCGCCCACGGCCAGCGCGGTGACGGCGCTGGCAATGGGCCATGCCTTGGCCATCGCCCTGATGTGCGCGCGCAACTTCACCCCGGAGGAGTTCGGCCGCTACCACCCGGGCGGACAACTGGGCCGCAACCTGAAGCTCCGGGTCCGCGAGGCCATGCACAGCGGGGAGGATGTGGCCTTCGTCAGCCCCGAGGCGTCGCTCAAGGAGGTAATCGTCGCCATGACCCGCCGGCCCATGGGCGGAGCCTGCGTGGTGACGGGCGACGGCGCGCTCGCCGGATTCCTCACCGATGGCGATCTGCGCCGCGCCCTTACCAACCACGACGACATCCGCAGCCTGCGCGCCTCGGATGCCATGACACCCGCGCCCGTAACCGTAGGCCCGGACGCTACGCTGGCCGAAGCGCTCGAACTCATGGAGCGGCGGCGCTCGCAGATTTCGGTGTTGCCGGTGGTGGATGGCACCGGGCGTGCGCTGGGGATCATCCGCCTTCACGATATCTACCTGGGGAACGCCTGAAGTAGCCGCTGAGAGCCAGTCCAGAGAGCGGGCCAACCTGACCAATGGGACAAAATGTCCCGAGCCTCCAAACCGCCAGTCAGGGGATTAGTACTTTTCAGACCTGAAATTCGTTACAGGCTGGCCGCGGGCTCGTCTTGGGCTGCTTTTCCAATGGGTTGCGGGGAACAGTAGCTGGTCGGGACCGCGGCTTTGCGAGGGCCTGCTGCCCGGAGAGACTCCGGGCCTCAGTTCTGCGGGGACACCTTGTCCTCGTCCCGGGCAAGCTGGCCAACTCTCTTCTTCGAGGCTAACATCCGTGAAATCAATGACTAACGGGCCTTCACGAGTTTTGGTTCCAGGCTTGCAATTAACCTGGCCGTGATTACACCAATCGCAAAAAGGAAAAGACAGTGATCAACCATTTGATGAAGACAGCCGTTTTGACCGCGGCGTTAAGTTTGGCTGCCAGCGGCGCATCCAAGTTGTCGAAGGACCTCGAGAACCTCCCCCCGGACAAGACCACGGATGTGATCGTGCAGTTCAGGCAGAGACCGGGCGAAGCACATCATCGAAAAATGGCCGCCAAGGGTGGCCAGCTCAAAACCCGACTGGACGCGATGAGAAGCGGTTTGTATTCCGTGCCCGCGGGCAAGCTGAAAGAATTGGCCGACGACCCCGACGTGGCTTACATTTCTCCGGACCGGCCGGTGCAAGCCGCCGGCGGCACTTTGGCTCTCGACTACAAACTTCAGGCCGTGACCGCCGATATCGCGCAAACGTATGGATGGAACGGCACCGGAATTGGCGTAGCCATAATCGACAGCGGCATCTCCGACAAGCCGGATCTGCACGGCGCGAGCGGCTATCGTGTCGTTTACGCCAAGAACATGCTGGTAGCGGGAAAATCCGCGGTTGACGACTACGGCCACGGTTCGCACGTCGCGGGGATCGTAGGCGGCAATGGCGGACAGTCCAAGGGTGTCAATGCCGGAGTCGCTACCAATGTGAACCTCATTAACCTGAAAGCCCTCGATAAGACCGGCGCGGGCACCGATAGCGCCGTTATCGCCGCCATCCAACTCGCTGTTCAGTTGAAATCCACCTACAACATTCGGGTGATCAACCTATCACTCGGGCGCCCCGTGTTTGAGAGCTACACCTTAGATCCGCTGTGCCAGGCGGTAGAGGCCGCATGGAATGCCGGCATCGTGGTGGTGGTGGCAGCCGGCAACGACGGCCGTAACAATTCCGCGAATACTTCTGGTTACGCCACCATCTCGGCGCCCGGCAACGATCCCTACGTGATCACCGTGGGCGCCATGAAGACGGAAGGCACGTCGCCGCGATCCGACGATTACGTCGCCAGCTACAGCTCGAAAGGGCCGACGCTCTTCGATCACGTGGTGAAACCCGACCTCGTGGCCCCGGGCAACCGCGTCATCTCCGTGCTTGGCGACACGACACTGCTCCAAATGGCATTGTCCCAGAGTTACCCGGGTAACATCTCAAACGGCGCCTACTTCATCTTGAGCGGGACCAGCATGGCGACGCCGATGGTCAGCGGCGCGGCGGCACTGTTGTTGCAGCAGAATCCGAATCTGACGCCGGACCAGGTGAAGGCGCGGCTGATGAAAACCGCCTACAAAGCTTTCCCTGCCTCCAGCACCGCCACCGACCCCGGCACCGGCACGATCTATACCAGCTACTACGACTTGTTCACAATCGGGGCCGGTTACCTGGATGTGTGGGCTGCGTTGAACAACTCCGACGTGCTGACCGCCGGAACGACGGCGCGCTCACCGTCCGCGGTCTACAACGCGAGCACGGGGCAGGTGACCTTGGTGAACGGCACGAACGTGGTCTGGGGCACCAACGGGGTCTGGGGCACCAACGTCGTGTGGGGCACGAACGTGTTGTCGGCCGCCAACGTCGTCTGGGGCACCAATGTCGTTTGGGGCACGAATACGATGCAAGGCTTCAACGTGGTTTGGGGCACCAACGTGGTCTGGGGAACTTCTTCCACGCCGGTGACAGAAGCCGTCAGCGTCACGATCAACGGCGAGAACTGAGTAGACTCCTGACGAATGAGGACTACTACCATGCTTCGAACTTTGACCATCGCTTCCCTTGCTCTGCTCACATGGAGCCAGGCCTACGCAGAGTCTGCGAAGATCGCGAAGGATCTGGAAAATCTCGATCCCGGCTCCACGGTGGATGTGATCGTGCAGTTCAACGGCGCTTCCAACGGAAAGGGGCATCACAAGATTCATGACAAGGGCGGCAGCCTCAAAGCCGGCCTGGACGCAGTGAACGGCGCTCTGTACTCCATGCCCGCCGCCGCCATCCAGCAACTGGCCGACGACGAGGACATTGCCTATGTCTCGGCCGACCGGCCGGTCAATGCCAGTTCCTACGAGTACGCGCCCCCGGCCATCAATGGCGACATC
>Ga0209698_10000153_pt1 | contig 71767 bp, 70 predicted proteins | sample LitLauG_LLR_2012_FD_187203 | JGI IMG/M metagenome (GOLD analysis project Ga0209698, IMG submission 187203) | Freshwater sediment microbial communities from Pennsylvania, USA - Little Laurel Run_MetaG_LLR_2012 (SPAdes) (version 2) | ecosystem: Environmental > Aquatic > Freshwater > Creek >... | reverse complement strand
TCGGTGGATCGCCCCCGAGCGACGTAGGCCTCGACCTGCTCGCCGTCGCGGGCCCAGCCCGCCACCCGGGCGGCGAGCTCGGAGAGCTCGGACGTCATGCCGCCGTACCGCCCACCGTCAGCGAGGAGATCCGGAGCGTGGGCTGGCCGTCGCCGACCGGCACCCCCTGCCCCTCCTTGCCGCACATGCCGGGCGAGCCCATGGCGAAGTCGTTGCCGACCACGTCGATGTTGCGGAGGACCTCAGGGCCGTTGCCGATGAGGTTGGCGTCGCGCAGCGGTTCGGTGACCTCTCCCCCTTCGATGAGGTAGGCCTCGGTCATCCCGAACACGAAGTCGCCGGTCGCCGGGTTGACCTGCCCGCCGCCGAGCTGCGCCACGTAGACCCCGTTGGGCGTCTGTCGGATGATCTCGTCGGGATCCTCGGTGCCGTTGAGCAGGTAGGTGTTGGTCATCCGCACCATGGGGAGGTGCTGGTAGCTCTGCCGGCGCCCGTTGCCGCTGCTCTCCCGGCCCTCCTTGCGGGCCCGCAACCAGTCCCACATGTAGTCGGTGAGGATGCCGTCCTCGATGAGCACGTTGTAGCCGGCCGGGTGGCCCTCGTCGTCGATCGAGATGGCGCCCCACTCGGGACCCATGGTCCCGTCGTCGACCAGGGTCACCATCGGGCTCGCCACCTGCTCGCCGACGCGGCCCCGGAACACCGAGGCGTCCTTGAGGATGTGGTCGGCCTCCAGGCCGTGTCCGCACGCCTCGTGGAACAGGACCCCTCCACCGCCGCTCTTGATGACCACGGGCACGGCGCCGCTCGGCGCGGGCCGGGCCGACAGCTTGAGGATGGCCCGCTCGGCCGCCAGGCGGGCGAGCTCCTCGACGTCGTAGCGGTCGAACAACTCCCAACCCACCGTCGCGCCCACCGACTCGCGGCCGGTCTGCAAGCCGGTGTCGCCGACGGCCACACAGGAGACGGCGAAGCGGGACTTGACCTGGTCGTCGGTGGCGAGCACGCCCTCGCTGTTGGCGACCAGGATCCGCCGCCGGCTGTCGCCGTAGACCGCGCTCACCTGGCGGATCGACGAGCCGGCGGCGCGGGCAGCGTCGTCGGCGCGGCGCAACAGCTCGACCTTGGCCGCCTTGGCCACCGTCTCGGGCAGGACAGCCACCTCGTTGGGGGCGGTCGCCTCCACCCTGGAGAGGGCCACCACCGTCGCGCCCGTCCCGCCGCGGCGAGCCGCGGCCGCGGCCGCCTCGGCCGCTTCGCGCAGCCCCGACTCCGACAGATCCGCGGTGTGGGCGAAGCCGGTCGTGTCGCCGACGACGACCCGGATCCCCGCGCCCCGCTCCTGGCCCGAGGTCAGCTCCTCGATGCGCCCGTCGTCGAGCTGGGCGGTCGCGATGCGGCGGTCTTCGGCGAAGACCTCCGCGAAATCACCACCGGTCTCGAGGGCGACGCCGAGCACCCGACGCACCACTTCTTCGTCGATCACCGCACTCCCTTTCGGCCCGCCCGCCGCGCCACGGCCGGGCGGCGGGTTGGATGCCGGCCAAGCTACCCGCATACCGTTTGCTTCCGTGCCCCCCAACATCGGCCAGAGCGGCGAGGTCGAGCTGAACGTCGAGGAGGCCGACACCGCCCTGGCACTGCGCTCGGGGGACGTCGCGGTGCTCGGCACGCCCCGGATCGTGGCGCTCGCCGAGGAGGCCGCCTGCGCCGCCCTCGCCGGACACCTCGGCCCCAACGAGACCACGGTGGGCACCCGGATCGAGCTCGCCCACCTCGCGCCCGTGCTGATCGGCCGGCGGGTCAAGGCCACCGCCACCCTGGAGCGCGCCGAGGGGCGGCGCCTGGTGTTCAACGTGGCGGTCAGCGACCACGCCGGCCTCGTCGCTGCGGGCAAGCTGACCCGCGTCGTCGTCGACCGCTCCCAGTTCATGGACAAGGCTCGTTGAGCCCCGAGCACAAGGCTCGTTGAGCCCCGAGCACAGAGCTCGCTGAGCGGACTCGGTCCGTGCGCCTCACGCCAGGCTCGACGTCCTCGGGTAGGCCACCTCGCCGTCGAGGATCACATTGACGAGGTACGGCACCCCGGAGGCGAGGGCCCGATCCAGTGCCGGGCCCACGTCCTCGGGACGCCGGACGAGCTCCCCTGCGCCGCCGAGCACCCGCACGACCTCGTCGTAGCGGGTCTCGGGCGCCAGCTCCGCGGCCACGTCATAGCCGTAGATGGCTTGCATCGGGTGCTTCTCCAGCCCCCACATGCCGTTGTTGCCCACCACGATCGCCACCGCCAGGCCGTGGCGGACGAGCGAGTCGGCGTCCATGAGGGAAAAGCCGGCCGCGCCGTCGCCGAGCATCAGCACCACGGCCCGGTCGGGGTGGGCCACCCGCGCCGCCATGGCGTAGCCGAGGCCGGTGCCAAGGCACCCGTACGGACCGGGATCGAGCCAGCACCCCGGGCGGTGCGAGTCGACGAGGCGCCCGGCCCACGAGACGAAGTCGCCTCCGTCGCCGATGACCACCCCGTCGGTCCCGATGCGGCCGCGCAGCTCACCGTAGAGCCGGCCAGGGTGGATCGGGTCGCTCGACGACGTCAGGAGCTGCTCGTCCGCGGCCCGCCGGGCCGCCTCGTCGTCGCGGAGCTGGACGATCCACGGCTCGTGCGAGGTGGTCGGCCCACCGGCCGCGGCGAGGCCGGCCAGGATCGCGCCGAGGTCACCCGCGATGCTCAGCGCGCCAGGGACGTGCCCGGCCCGCTCGGACGCATCGTCGATGAGGTGGATCACCCGTGCGTCGCCGAAGCGGCCGAAGGACAGGCGGAAGTCGAGCGGCGCGCCGGCGACGACCACGACGTCGGCCGACTTGAGCGCGGCTCGGGTCCGGGCGAAGGCCAGCGGATGCTCCGGCGGGAGGCAGCCGCGCCCCAGGCCGTTGGCGAAGGCCGGCACCCGCAGCGTCTCCACCGCGTGGCGCAGCGCGTCCCACGCGCCCGCCCAGTAGACGTCGCTCCCCGCCACGAGGCAGGGCCGGGCTGCCGCCCGGATCGCCGCGGCGGCCTCCCCCACCAGGTCGGCGTCGGGATCCGCCCCCGACGGCTGGGACGGGGCGGGGATGGCGGCATCGGCCCGGTCGAACACGACATCCATCGGGAAGTCGAGGAAGACCGGCCCCCGGTGCGGGGTCAAGGCCGTGCCCGCCGCAGCCGCGACGGCACGAGGGATGTCGGCGGTCGCCGTCACCGTCGAAGCCGCCTTCACGACGGGCGCCACGATCGGGACGTGATCCAGCTCCTGCAGCGACCCGGCGCCCCAGCGCGCCTGGGGCGCGCGGCCCCCGAGCACGACCAGCGGTGAGCCGTTGAACCGTGCGGTGACCATGGCGCTGATCCCGTTGGTCACCCCCGGGCCGGCGGTGAGCACCGCCACCCCCGGCCGTCGGGAGAGCTTGGCCAACCCTTCGGCGGCGAAGACCGCCGTCTGCTCGTGCCGCACGTCGTAGATGGCGAGCTCCTGGCGCACGCAGGCGTCATAGAACGGAAACACATGACCACCCGAGAGCGTGAAGACCTCCCGGACGCCGAAGCCCTGCAGAGCCGCCATCGCCAGCTCGCCACCGTGACCGTCCATCCTTCGACCTCCCTCAGCCGGGCGCCGACAGCCTCGCGCTCGACGCGCCCGCCCGCCTAGCCGCCGACGGTGGGCGGCGGGGTCTCGGGTGCGACCGCGACGCCGAAGCTGAGGTAGTCCACGTCGGTTGCGACCGGGAGCCGGTCGACGCGCGTCGCCGGCGTGGTCGGCCTCAGGTCCGTGGAGACCTCGACCCGGCGCACGAGCAGCCCGGCGTCGATCCACACGTCCATCTGGAACAGCGCCGTGCGCCCCTGGAGCGCCTGGCGCAGCGCGTCCTGTCGGGCTGACGGCGTCGTCGAGGTGGCCTGGCCGGGGTCGACGGTGAGCGTGTAGCGGATCGCCGATGCGCCGTCGACCTCGGCCCCGCCGTCGGAGAGGATGTGGACGGTCCCGCGGATGAGGTCGAGGTCGGCGAAGGGGTCGCCGCCGGCGAGGACGGCGGGGACGGCCCCGCCCACCGCCACGTAACCGGCGCCGGTGGAACGCTCGAGGTAGCCCGCCCCGCCGACGATCACCAGGTCCGCGGGAGTCGTGATCGAGGTGTCGGTGACCCGCAAGTGCCCGGAGCGGCTCATCAGGTCCACCGACCCGCTGGCCTCGGCCACCGGCGAGTTGATGCGGATGCTGGCGGTCCCGTGCGCGAGGGTCACGTCGGGGGCCATTGTCACGACGTCCTCGGGGACACCGGTCGGCCCAGCGGTCTGCGCGTTGCCGCAGCCGACCGCCGCGAGGGTGACGAGGACCGCGACCGAGAGGGCTCGGAAGCAGCCGGGCCTCCAAGGCGTTGCACACATCGTCCCACTAACCTAAGCCGATCCGTCTGTAGGAGGCACATGCACAAGCGGCGGCTGGGAGCGGTCATCCGCGTGGTGTTGACCGTCGTGCTGCTCGGGGTGCTGATCACCCGGGTCCATGTGGGCTCGATCGTCCACCACTGGGACCTGACCACGGTCGGGTGGCTGCTCGCCGCCCTGGCGACGACGTTGACCGGGATCACCCTCGCGTCGCTGCGCTGGCAGCGCGTGCTGTCCGCCCTCGACCTGCCCCATCGCATGTCCCAGCTGCTGTCGACCTACCTCGCGTCGTTGTTCATCAGCAACTTCCTGCCCACGACCATCGGCGGGGACCTCCTGCGCGTCAGCCGGATCTCGTCCTCCAACGGCGAGACCCCGCGGACCTTCGCCTCGGTGGTGCTCGAGCGCCTCACGGGGTGGATGGTGCTCCCGCTCATCACCTTCGCCGCGCTCGCCATCAACCCGACGCTGCTCCACCTCCCCGACGGCGACGACGCGGCGCGCGTCGCGGTGTTCGTGTCGATCGCCACCCTGGTCCTGCTGGCTTCGGTCCTGTGGTTCGCGGGGCACCCCCGCCTCGGTGGACGGCTCGCCAGCAACGCCGGGTGGCGCCGCTTCACCGGTGCCGTCCACCTGGGCGTGGCCCGCTTCCGGGAGCACCCTGCGCTGGCCGCCGAGGTCATCGTGGCCGGCCTCGCCTACCAGCTCGCCATCGTCACCGCCGCGTTCCTCACGGCCCGGGCGCTCGGCCTGGGCGTCGGCTGGACGGCGTTCATGGCTTTCATGCCGGTGGTCGCCATCGTCCAGGTCCTGCCCTTCCCCACGGTAGGCGGCCTCGGGCTGCGCGAAGGCGCCCTCGTCCTGTTCCTCGCACCGCTCGGCGTGAGCCACAGCCACGCCATCGCGCTGGGGCTCATGGTGTACGCCATCAACCTGACGGTCAGCTTGCTCGGCGCTCCCGCCTTCGCGGTCGGTCGCCGGCAGAACCGGACCGCGCCAGCGGCGTGAGGAGCGCCACCGCCCTCCCGCGACGGTGGGGCAACGAGGGCGGACCGCGCCCGGATGCCGGCACCGGGGTCCGGCTCCGCTGGTGGCGCGAGGTCCTCTACGCCGCAGCGTTCTACGTCCTGTACTCCCTGGTGCGCGACCTCAAGGGCGACCGACCCGTCTCTGCGCTCCAAGCGCTCACCAACGCGCGCCGGGTGATCCGCGTCGAGCGGTGGTTCGGGATCTTCCACGAGCAGGCCGTGCAGAGCTGGTTCATCGGCTCGCGTTGGCTGATCAGAGGCCTCGACGACTTCTACGGCACGGCCCACTTCGCGGTCACGATCGGGGTCATGCTCTACCTCTTCTTCGGGCAGCGGGACCGGTACCCGCGGTGGCGCAACACCCTCGCCTTCACGACGGCGATCGCGCTCGCCGGGTTCGCGTTCTTTCCTCTCATGCCGCCCCGCCTGCTGCCGGCCAGCTACCACATCGTGGACACCTTGCGGGTCCAGGGGGGCTTGTGGTCCTTCGACTCCGGGCCGATGAACGCGGTGTCGAACCAGTACGCGGCCATGCCCAGCCTGCACTTCGCGTGGTCGACGTGGTGCGCCCTCGTCCTGTACCCGAGCACCCGACGGGTCTGGCTGAAGGCCGTCGTCGTGCTCTATCCGGTCGTCACGCTGTACTGCATCGTGGTCACCGGCAACCACTACTTCCTCGACGCCGTCGGCGGGGCGGCGTGCCTCGGTGCCGGCTACGCGCTGGCTCGGGCCTTCACCTGGGGCCAGGACGCGTGGAGCCGCCGCCATGCCGCTCCCGCCGCGGGACCACCGACGACATAACTTTCAGCAGCACTTAGTCTGGGTTCGTGACCTCCTGTATCGAGCCGACGTCGCTGCTCCCCGGAGAGATCACCAAGCGGGTCGACCACCGCATCAGCGAGCTGCTCGACGACGACGCCACTCGATGGGCCGCGGTCGACCCGGATCTCGAGGAACCCCTCTGGTCGCTCAGCCAGCTCGTGCTGGCCGGGGGCAAGCGCCTCCGACCCGCGTTCTGCTACTGGGCCTTCATCGGCGCCGGCGGCGACCCCGACGACCCTGCGGTGATCGACGGGTGCGCCGCGCTCGAGCTGCTGCACACCTTCGCTCTCATCCACGACGACATCATGGACGGGTCCTGCCGCCGGCGCGGGATGGACGCGGTCCACCACGACCACGCCCGACGGCACGCCGCGGCGAGCTGGAGCGGGGAGAGCCGCCGCTTCGGCGAGGGCGTCGGGATCCTCGTGGGCGACCTCGCCTTCGTCTACGCCGACATCGTGCTGGCCGACGCGCCCCGGGAGGCGTGGCAGGTCTTCAACGAGCTGCGCCTCGAGCTCAGCGTGGGCCAGTACCTCGACCTGCTCGGCACCGCCCGGCGCGACGCCACCCCCCAGCGCTCGGCGACCACGTGCCGGTACAAGTCGGCGAAGTACACGGTGGAGCGACCACTCCACCTCGGCGTCGCCCTCGCCGGCACGGCGCGCCTCGGGGAGCTGAGCGGTCCCCTCAGCGCCTACGGGCTGCCGCTCGGAGAGGCGTTCCAGCTCCGCGACGACCTCCTCGGCGCCTTCGGGGACCCGGCGGTCACGGGCAAGCCGGTGGGCGACGACCTCGGGGCAGGCAAGCCGACCTTCCTCTCGGCGCTGGCCCGAAGCCGTGCGTCGGGGCCGAGCGCCGAGCTCCTCCGATCCCGCATCGGACAGGGCGAGCTGAGCGGCGGCGAGCTCTCCGAACTGCAGGCCGTCCTCGAATCCACCGGCGCCCGCCGAGAGGTCGAGGCGCGCATCGATCGCCTGATCGACGCGGCGCGAGGTGCCCTCGACGGCCTCCGCCTGGAGGGGGGCGCCACCCAGGCCCTCGGTGCGCTGGCGGCCTTCGTCGCCGGGCGCTCGCACTGACATGCGGGTCGTCGTCGTCGGCGCCGGGTTGGGCGGGCTCGCCGCCGCCTGCCACCTGCGGGGCCGGGGCCACGACGTCACCGTCGTCGAGGCCGCGACCGCGCCGGGAGGGCGCGCCGGGCGGTGGAGCTCGATGGGCTACGAGCTCGACACCGGACCGAGCGTCCTGACCATGACGGGGATCCTCGCCGCCACCTTCGCCGCGGCCGGGGCCGACCTGGCCGACCACGTGGATCTCGTCCCCCTCGATCCGATGTACCGCGCCAGCTTCCCCGGCGAGGGCACCCTGCTGGTGCGGCGCGGCCGCGATGCCATGTCCGAGGAGATCCGCACGGCGTGCGGCTCCGGGGACGCAGCCGCGTTCGGGCGCTTCTGCGACTGGTTGACCCGCCTCCACCTCGTCGAGCTCCCGCACTTCATCGATCGCAACTACGACTCGCCCGCCGACCTGCTGCGACCGCTCCGCCCGGCGGTGGACCTCTTGCGCCTGGGCGCGATGCGCAAGCTGGCGCCGGTGGTGGCGTCGTACTTCTCCGACGAGCGGCTGCGCAAGCTCTTTTCCTTCCAGTCGCTCTACGCCGGGCTCTCGCCCTACGACGCCCTGGCGCTGTATGCGGTCATCACCTACATGGACACGGTGGAGGGCGTCTGGTACCCGACCGGCGGGATCCACGCCGTGGCCCGCGGCCTCGCGGACGCGGCGGAAGCGGCCGGTGCCCAGCTCCGCTACGACGCTCCCGTCGAGCGCATCGCCCGCCGCCACGGCGCATCCGGCCCCGTCACCGGCGTCCGCCTGTCCGACGGTGAGGTCATCGACGCCGACGCCGTCGTCGCCAACCCCGACACCCCCCTCGTATACCGCATGCTCCTGCCGGAGGTGCCCGCGCCCCGGGTCATCCGCCGCGGTGAGTACTCCCCGTCGTGCGTGCTCCTCCTGGCGGGCGTGCGTGGCGCCCTGCCCGAGGCCAGCGCGCACCACAACATCCACTTCGGCGCCGACTGGCGGGGATCCTTCGACGCACTGCTGCGCGACGGCGTCTGCCAACCCGATCCCTCGATCCTCGTGTGCGTGCCCTCCCGGTCGGAGCCCGGGCTGGCGCCGCCGGGCGGCCACACCATCTACGCCCTCGAACCAGTGCCCAACCTGGACGGCCGCGTCGATTGGTCGAACGAGCGCGACCGACGCCGCGACGACCTCGTCCGCCGCCTGCTCGCCGCCGGCTACCCCGTCGGTCGGGACGAGATCGTCACCGAGCGCTTCGTCGACCCGAACGACTGGGAGCGCGCCGGGATGGAGCGCGGCACGCCCTTCTCCCTCTCCCACCGCTTCTTCCAGACCGGCCCGTTCCGGCCTCCGAACCTCGAGCGCCGGGTACCGGGCCTCGTGCTCGTCGGCTCGGGGACGGTCCCGGGGGTCGGAGTACCGATGGTGCTCGTGTCCGGCCGGCTCGCCGCCGAGCGCGTCGACCAGCTGGCGGGTGTCGCCCGGTGACCCCCTTGGAGGAGTCCTACCGGCGCTGCCGGGAGCTCACCCGCCGGTCGGGGACCACCTACTACTGGTCGACCTACCTCCTCCCCCAGGACAAGCGCCGCCACGTGCACGCCCTGTACGGGTTCTGCCGCTACGCCGACGACATCGTCGACACCGTCGGTCCCGACAGCGTCGACGCGCGCCGCCGGGCACTGGCCCGGTTCGGGGACCGGTTCCTCGTCGACCTGTCCGCCGGCCGCTCGGCCGATCCGATCCTCGCCGCCGTGGTGGACAGCGCCCGGACCTACGAGCTGGGGGCCGACCTGTTCGAGCGTTTCCTCCGGTCGATGACCATGGACCTGTCCGTCGCGACCTACGACACCTTCGACGACCTGCTCGTCTACATGGACGGATCCGCGGCGGTGATCGGGGAGATGATGCTGCCTCTCCTCGAGCCCCTCGACCCGGCCGCGGCCATGGGCGCGGCGCGCGACCTCGGCGTGGCGTTCCAGCTCACCAACTTCCTCCGCGACGTGGCCGAGGACCGCGACCGGGGCCGCACCTACCTGCCCCAGGAGGATCTGGAGTGCTTCGGCGCGCGTGCCGCGCTCGACGCCGGCCAGGTCAGCGACGAGTGGCGCGCGCTCCTGCGCTTCGAGATCGAGCGCACCCGCGGCTACTACCGCTCGGCGGACCCCGGGATCGCCCTGTTGCCGGCCAGCTCCGCCCGCTGCGTCGCAGCGGCGAGGGACCTCTACGGCGGGATCCTCGATCGCATCGAGGACGCGGACGGCGACGTGTTCTCCCGCCGGGTCCGGGTGCCGGCGTGGCGCAAGGTGGCGGCCGCGGCCCGGGGGGCGACGCCCGCCCTCCCGCGGCGGCTAGGCGGCCGGCGTCCGCGGATCGGCGCCGCCCGACGCCGCCACACGCCGGCGTAGGGCCGCGGGCACGACGGGCAGCAGCATCCCGTAGGGCTCCCCGCCATAGCGGTGGTGGAGCGCGTGCGCCTGCCCGAGCCCCTCGAGGATCCGCACCCGGCGCCGGCGCCCCAGTCGCCCGTGGATGTAGACGTCGTGCACGAAGCCGTAGGCGACGCCGTACGCCGTGACGCCGGCGCCGACGCCGACCAGCACGCCGAGTCCCCGGACGTGGGCGCCGACGGCCATCACCGCGACGGTCACCGCCGCGAACAGCACCGGGAACGCGTCGTTGGCCTCCAGCCTGCCCCCCCGACGGGCGTGGTGGCTGCGGTGCAGCACGATGCCCGGCCCGTGCATGACGAAGCGGTGCACCAGGTAGGTGACGGGCTCCATCGCGACGAAGACCACCGTCGCGACGAACGCCCCCCTGGCGGCGCTGCCCTCAACGATCACGGTCCCACGGTACCTCCCGCTCGCCTCGCACCCACAGCGCCAGGACCAGGGTGACCAGGGAGAAGCCGTAGAGGAAGTCCTCCACCGGGATGCTGAAAGGGAAGCGCAGGCCCGTCATCTCACGCCGGTTGTAGATGACGATCGGCGACGAGCGCTTGGTCAGCCAACCGTCGACGAGGACCTGGAACGCAAGAACGATCAGCAGGGTGATCCAGTACGGCCGGCTGCGGAGCAGGCCCGTGTGCAACACGAGCACCTCGAGGGCGACGACGGCGACGGCGGCCAGCGCCGCCCACAGCGTGTACACCCCGCCTCAGCGCCGGACCAGGCGGCGCACCACCTCGAAGGTGAGCAGCGCGCATATGGGGACCACGACGAAGAACACCAGCTCCTCCACCGGGAGCCGCCCGGCCAGGAGCCATCCCGTCGTGTAGTGGCGGCTGTAGGACCAGTGGTGGTGGGCGATGGCGGCGGCGTCCCAGGCCGCGAAGATGACCACCGCCGGCAGGATCGCCCGGACCAGGCGGCGGGGCCGGCGCCACACCCGCGCCCCCAGCACGAGCTCGAGCGGCAGCGTGAGGATCACGCATCCGGCCATCAGAAGGAGGTACTGGTAGCGGTCCACCGTGCCACCCTACGGCCCGGGGTGGAATGTCCTAGCCGGCGGAGCGGAGTAGGTTGAGGCGGTGCTGTTGGAAACCATCAGCGGTCCGGCTGACATCCGCCGGCTGAGCGCAGACGAGTTGTCCCTGCTCGCCGAGGAGATCCGGGCCTTCATCGTCCAGGCCGTCTCGGTCACCGGCGGCCACCTGGGTTCGAACCTGGGCGCGGTCGAGCTCACCCTCGCCGTGCACCGGGTGTTCAACTCACCGCGCGACGTGGTCCTCTGGGACACCGGGCACCAGGCCTACGTGCACAAGATCATCACCGGGCGCCAGGAGGGCTTCTCCGCGCTCCGGCGCAGCGGCGGGCTGTCGGGGTACCCCTCCCGGGCGGAGTCGGTCCATGACTGGGTGGAGAACTCGCACGCGTCGACGATCCTGTCCTACGCCCACGGCATGTCGGCCGCCATCCGCCGCAGCGCGGCGCCCGATCGCAAGGTGGCTGCCATCATCGGCGACGGCTCCATGACCGGGGGGATGGCCTACGAGGGCCTCAACAACCTCGGACACACGGGCAGCCGGGTCGTCGTGGTCCTCAACGACAACGGCCGCTCCTACGCCCCGACGGTGTCCCGCCTGTCGGAGAGCCTCACCCGCCTGCGCCTCCACCCTGGGCTCAAGTCGATGCGTTCGAGGGTGGAGGACGTCCTGCGGGAGCTGCCCGCCGTCGGCGGGCTGGCCTACACGAGCCTCCAGGGCGTGTACTCGGCGATCCGGGAGGTCATCGAGCCCCCGGCCTTCTTCGAGAGCCTCGGGGTGCGCTACGTCGGCCCCATCGACGGCCACGACATCGCCGGCATGGAGCAGGCGCTGCGCCAGGCGTCGGACTACGACGGGCCGATCGTCGTGCACGTGCTGACCCAGAAGGGTCGCGGCTACGCCCCCGCGGAGGACGACGACGAGAAGTGCCTGCACGACGCGCCGATGTTCGATCCCGCCACCGGCCCGACCAAGGACACGCGGGCGCCCAAGGGCTACACCCCGGCGTTCACCGAGGCCTTGCTCGAGATCGGCGAGAGACATCCCCAGGTGGTCGCCATCACCGCGGCCATGCCCGGGCCGACCGGGCTCCTGCCCTTCCAGGCCCGCTGGCCCGAGCGCTTCTTCGACGTCGGCATCGCCGAGCAGCACGCGGTGACATCGGCAGCCGGCATGGCGATGGGCGGTCTCCGCCCCATCGTCGCCGTGTACTCCACGTTCTTCAGCCGTGCCTTCGACCAGGCCAACCTCGATGTCGGGCTCCACGGGCTCCCCGTCGTGTTCGCCCTCGACCGCGCCGGGATCACCGGGGACGACGGGCCGAGCCATCACGGCGTGCTCGACATGGCGCTGTGCCTCAAGATCCCGGGCATGGCCATCTTCGCTCCCTCGTCCGTCCAGGAGATGGGGGTGATGCTGCGAAGCGCGCTCGTCCTCGAAGGTCCGGCGGCCATCCGCTACCCCAAGGGCACGGCGCGCGAGGTGCCGGCCGACCAGGTCGGTTCGGGGCTCAACGCCCGCCGGGTGCTCACCGGTAGCGACGAGGTCTGCATCCTGGCCGTGGGCAAGATGGTCGACGCCGCCGAGGAGGCCGCGGCCATCCTGGCCGACGAAGGCGTGCAGGCCACCGTGTGGGACGTCCGCCTCGTCCGCCCGCTCGACCCGCACATGGTCACCGACGCGGCCCGGCACCGCCTGGTCGTGACGGTCGAGGACGGGATCCGGGCGGGCGGCGCCGGCAGCGCGATCGCCGATGCCATCGCCGACCTCCAGGAGAGCCGCCAGAGCCCTCCGGTCCTGATCCTCGGCACGCCGGCGTCGTACATCCCGCACGGGACGCAGTCGGCCATCCTGACCCAGCTCGGCCTGGACGGACCCGGCATCGCGGCGGCCACGCTCAAGACCCTGCAGGGCGCCCGCAGCCCCTTCGCCGACTGAGCGGGCTCAGGCGGTCAGCCGGCGTCGAGGCGACCGGTGAGGAAGTCGTCGTAGGCCTGCAGATCGAGCAGTCCGTGACCGGAGTAGCCGAAGACGATCAGCCGCTCCACGCCCTCCTCCTTGGCCCGCAGCGCCTCGTCGATGGTGGCGCGGATCGCGTGGCTGGTCTCGGGCGCCGGGATGCTGCCCTGGGTCCGCGCGAACTGCACTGCCGCCTCGAACACCTTTCCCTGCGGGTAGGCCACCGCGCGCATGCGCCCGTGCTTGACGAGTGAGGAGATGATCGGGCTGTCGCCGTGGTAGCGCAGCCCGCCCGCGTGGATGGGCGGCGGGACGAAGTCGTGGCCCAGGGTGAACATCTCCATGAGCGGCGTCATCCCCGCCGTGTCCCCGAAGTCGTACTCGAAGCTCCCCTCGGTGAGCGTCGGGCACGACGACGGCTCGACGGCCACGAGCTCCACTCCCTCGTCGGGCACGAAGGGCAGGGCGAGGCCTCCGAGGTTGGACCCGCCGCCACAGCATCCGATCACGATGTCGGGGTTGCCCTCGCCGGCCGCCGCGAGCTGCTCCTTGGCCTCGAGGCCGATCACCGTCTGGTGGAGCAGGACGTGGTTGAGGACCGAGCCGAGCGAGTAGTGGGTGTCCTCGCGGGTCGCCGCGTCGCGCACCGCGTCGCTGATGGCGGTGCCGAGCGAGCCCGGATGGTCGGGGTCGTCGATCGGTGACGGCACCACCGAGCCGCCCCATGTCTCCATCATGACCCGGCGGTACGGCTTCTGTTGGTACGAGGCCCGCACCATGTACACCTTGCACTCCAGGTCGAACAGGGCGCTGGCGAAGCACAGCGCGCTCCCCCACTGGCCGGCACCGGTCTCCGTCGACAGACGGGCGATGCCCTCGGCCTTGTTGTAGAAGGCCTGGGGCACCGCCGTGTTGGGCTTGTGCGACCCCGCCGGGGAGACCGACTCGTCCTTGTAGTAGATCCTCGCTGGGGTGCCGAGGGCGTGCTCCAGGCGCCGGGCGCGCACGAGCGGCGTCGGCCGCCACAGCCGGAGGATGTCGAGGACCTCACCGGGCACGTCGATCCACGGCTCCGCCGACATCTCCTGTCCGATCAGCGCCCTCGGGAAGAGCGGGGCGAGGTCGTCGGGGCCCACCGGCTGCTTGGTGCCCGGGTGCAGCGGCGGCGCCAACGGCGCCGGCAGGTGCGGGGCGACGTTGAACCATGCGGTGGGGACCCGGTCCGACGGGAGGGTCCAGCGGGAGGCGGGATCGGCCATGCCGGTGTTCGTAGTCGGATCCGCCCGCCCCGTCAACTGCGACCGCCGGCGCGGCCGTGCCAGACTCGGCGCATGGAGCCCGCCACCTACGTCGAGCACGTGCGCCGCGACGGCGCAGCCCTCGGCGCCGCCGCCCGTCGAGACCTCGCGGCCGCCGTGCCGAACTGCCCGGGATGGGACCTGGCCGCACTCGTGTCCCACGTCGGCACCGTGCACCGGTGGGCGGCCGGGACGGTGGGCGCCGGGCCGGGCGAGCGGATCCGGCTCAGCCAGATCCCTGCCGCGCCCGGCGACCACGACGGCCTCCTCGCCTGGTACGACGAGGGACTGGCGTCGCTGCTCGGCGCCCTGGGGGCGGCGGACCCCGATGCCGAGACGTGGACCTTCACCCCCACCGGCGACAGGCGGGCGCGGTTCTGGTTCCGCCGGCAGGCGCAGGAGACGGCGGTCCACCGCTGGGATGCTCAGGCCGCGCTCGGCGTCGCGGAGCCACTCGATGCGGCGCTGGCCGTCGACGGCGTCGACGAGTTCTTCGAGGTCATGGCGGCGCGCCGCCTCGCCGCCGACCCGGTGCCGGACCTGGACGCGTCGTTGCACCTCCACGCCACCGACGTCGAGGGCGAGTGGTTCGTGGCGCTGCACCCCGACCGGCTGGAGCAGCGCCACGAGCACGCCAAGGCCGACGCCGCCGTGCGCGGCCCGGCGTCGGAGCTGCTGCTGTGGCTGTGGAACCGCCGGCCCGACGACGCCCCCGACCTGCAGGTCTTCGGCGACACCGCGGTGCTCGCCCGGATCGGCTCGCTCGCGCCCTGACCTAACCGGCGGGCCCGCCACCCGGATCTGCCCCCGGAGCCGATTCGACGAGTCCCGGCAGCCGCGCCTCGAGCGGCCCCGTGCCGGCCACGGCATCGAGTGGCTCGAGCAGCTCGGGGCCGTCGTTGCCGACGCGGTTGACGCGGGTGCTCACCGGGTAGGCGACGAGCGCATCCGCGGCGGCGGGCACGAGCAGGCGCTCGAGCTCGTCGGGATCCTCGAGGGACGGGTCGAGCCAGCAGCCCCACACCGCTTGCGGGAGGACGACGGGCATGCGGTGGTGGATGGGCGCCAGCGCCTCGTTGGCCGTCGTGGTCACGATCACGCACGTGCGGAGCGGCTCGTCGTCGGGGCGGGACGGATCTCGCCAGATGTCCCACAGCCCGGCAAAGGCCAGCGGCTGGTGGTCCCGCCCGACGATGGCGTAGGGGAGGCGACCCTGGGGCGAGGCGCCGTCGCGCACCTGCCACTCGTAGAAGCCGTCGGCGGGGATGATGCAACGGCGTCGGCGCAGGGCTTGGCGGTAGGCCGGCTTCGTGGCGACCGTCTCCGCTCGCGCGTTGATCATCTTGGACCCGACCGCGGGGTCCTTCGCCCACGACGGCACCAGGCCCCAGCGAAAGGCGCCGAGCTGGCGGACGACGGCGTCGCCTTCGTGGCGGCCCCGGCGCTCGGCGACGGCGTACACCGGATCCGTCGGCGCCACGTTGTAGCGCAGCGGCAGCGGTTCGGTCTTGACCTGTTCGACCTCGAAGGTGTCGATCAGGCGGTCTGGGGCGGTGAAGGATGTGAACCGGCCGCACACGGTCCGAAGGCGCCCTTCAGTGCCGATCCCGGCGGTGCGCGTGACCCGCCATCGGCGGCCCGGTGGCGGACCGCTCGTCGATCGAGCAGGGGGCGGCGTCCCCGTCGACGCAGGTCTCGCACTCGAGCTCGAGCGTGGCGTGTTGGATGCCGAAGGGCTCCCAGATGGCCGCCTTGACCGCCTCCGACACCTGTTGCGCCTCCTCCAGCGTCGGATGTCCGGCCAGCACCAGGTGGGCGGAGAGGGCCCGCACCTCCGAGGACAGGCTCCAGGCGTGGACGTCGTGGACCTCGTCGACGCCCGCCACCTCGGCCATGGCGCCGACGAGCGCGTCGATGTCCAGGCCGGCGGGGGTCGATTCGAGCAGCACCTCGGTGGCCTCCCGCACCAATCGCAGCGCCTGCACCGAGATCAGGGCGGCAACGGCGAGCGCCACCGCCGGATCGAGCCACTGGAGCCGGCCGGTGACCAGGATGACACCACCCGCGGCCGCGATGCCGGCCGATGTCATCGCGTCGCTGGCGAGGTGCATGGCGGCCGAGCGCATGTTGAGGTCGCGGTGGTCGTGCTCGACCAGCAACGACGCGCTGAGGGCGTTGAGCACGAGGCTCACAAGTGCCACCGCCAACACGACGCCGCCGCCGACCGCGCCCGGGTGGGCGAGCCGGCGGACCGCTTCCACCGCGATGATGCCGGTGACCACCAGCAGGGCTGCGGCGTTGGCCTGCGCAGCCAGCACGGTCGAGCGGTGGTAGCCGAAGGAGCGCGACGCGGTCGGTGGCCGGCGGCTCAACCGGACGGCGAGCAGCGACAGCGCCAGAGCCGCCACGTCGGCGAGGTTGTGGCCGGCATCGGCCAGCAGGCCGAGCGAGTGAGCGGAGATGCCCGCGACGACCTGGGCCACCACGACGAGCGCGTTGACGACCAGCGCCAACAGCAGGCGGCGGGACCGGCGGGCGGCCAACGCGGCGTCAGCCATCGGCGTGGGCCAGGTGGGCGAGCGCGACATCGAGGAGCATCCGGACGTGACCATCGGTGAGGCTGTACTGGGTCCGCCGGCCGTCGCGGCGAGCCTTGACCACCCGATGGGCCCGGAGGAGCCGCAGCGCGTGGGAGGCGGCTGACTCGCCCATCCCCGCGGTCGCCGCCAGGTCGCACACGCAGAGCTCCCCCGCCTCGAGCAGCGCCGCGAGGAGACGGATCCGGCCGGCATCGGCCAGGAGCCCGAAGATCTCGGTCAGCTCGTCGACCACCGCCGCGGCCGGAAGGGCTCCGCGGACGGCACTGACCCGCGCCGCGTCCACCCCGACGATCTCACAGTGGTCGGAGGTGCTCATCGCGCTCACCACTCCGGCCTCGCCTCCTCGCGCCGACAGCCCCGACCGAACCCATCGGCACCCGGCGGGCCGACCCGTAGCGCTCCAGGACGTATGAACACCTGCTCAGATGATAACGCGGTCAGCCGCCGGGCGCAGGTGGCGGACGGAACCGCCGCCGGGCCCGCGCCACCTCGAGGCCGGCGACACAGCCGTCCAGGTGGTCGTTGACCAGCCCCATCGCCTGCATCAGCGCGTACATGGTGGTCGGGCCGACGAAGCTCCAACCTCGCCGCTTCAGCTCCCGGCTCAGCGCGCTCGACTCGGACGTGGTCGCCTGGATCAGGTCGCGGCCGGCGAGCGGCACCGCGACCGGGCGATCGGCCGGTTCGAAGCGCCACGCGAACGCCGCGAAGGAGCCGAACTCCTCGACGATGTCGGCGAAGCGCCGGGCGTTGTTGATCACCGACTCGATCTTGCCCCGGTGGCGGATGATGCCCGCATCGCCGAGCAGCCGCTCGACGTCGGCACCGCCGTAGGAGGCGACGACCGCAGGGACGAAGTCGGCGAACGCGGCCCGGAAGGCATCACGCTTGCGCAGAACCGTGAGCCAGGACAACCCGGCTTGGAAGCCCTCCAGGCACAGCTTCTCGAACAGGATCCGGTCGTCGGCCATCGGCCGGCCCCACTCCTGGTCGTGGTACGCCCGGTAGAGCGGGTCGTCGCCGCACCACCAGCAACGAACGATCCCGTCGTCACCGGGCACGAGCCCGTCGATGAGCGCCTTGGCCACGGTTCGGTGCGGGGTCTGCTCGGTCTGGCCTGCTCGATCCGGGTCCGCTCGCTCCTTCAGCCGCCCGCACCGGCGCGGGGCCGCGCCGGCTCGTGGATGGCGGGCTGGGACGACCACGGGAAGTCGATCCAGCGGTCCGTTCGGGCCCACACGTACTCGCAGTCGATCTCCGAGGTCGGCTTCTGGTACAGGACCGCGGCGCGGACGTCAGCCACCTTGCCCCGGCAGAAGTCGTGGACGAAGCGCAGGGTGTGGCCGGTGTCGGCCACGTCGTCGGCGACCAGGATCCGGGCGTCGTCCAAGTCGACCAGCTCGGGTGTCGGCGGCAGCGCGACGGGGAGCGGCAGGCGCTCGTCGACGCCGGTGTAGTACTCGACGTTCATCACGTAGATGTTCTTGACCGACAGCGCGTAGCCGAGGGCACCGGCTGCGAACAGGCCGCCCCTGGCGATGGCGAGGATGATGTCCGGTCGGTAGCCGTCGTCGGCGACCAGCTGCGCGAGCTGCCGGCTGGCATCACCGAAGCGTTCCCAGGTGAGGACTTCACGATCCATCCCGGGAACCTAGCTCGGCGGCCGTGTCCCTTCACACTTCCCGAACATCTTGCTGGTGGATCGTTCACGGGCGCCGCCGATGCTGAGGGGGTGACCCAACTCGGCCCGTTCCTCCGCCGGCATCTCGGCACGCTCCTCGGCGCGGTCGCCGGCACCATCGTGGTGGTGGGTGGCGTGCTGATCCTCACCTTGGCCGGGTCCGGGCACACCTCGAGTGCCACCCCTGTCACAGGAACCACGCCGGGGGCGACCACGACGACCACCCTCGACCCGCAAGCCGCGGGATCGGCCGCCGACGGCGCAGCGGCTGGCCCGACCACGACGGTCGGCGGGTCGGCCTCGGGCGCCCGGAGCGCCGGTGCGGGGGCACGCGCCGCCTCCGGGGCCCGGGGCCGGATCGTCACGATCGCTGCGGGGTCGTGGACGATCACCACAGCGCGCGGCGTGACCGTCTCCGTCGTGGTGACCGCCGAGACCCGATTCGGCACACCGGCCGCGCCGTTGACCGCCACCGACTTCGCCGTGGGCGACGACATCGGCGTGGTCGGCCGCCGGGCCGCCACGACCGTGACCGCCACGAGGATCGTGCGGGTCGCCACGACCGCGGCTCCCGCCACGACCGCACCGGCGGCCTGACCCACACCCGGCCCGGGCGCACCGGCGGCGCTCAGCGGTCCTCAGCCGGCCAGGCCGCCCCAATCCCAGTCGCCGACCTCGAGCGCCCGGCGGAGCAGGGACACGACCTGCTTGGCCGCCGGCGTGGGGTCGGCGGCCTCGGCGTCGAGCGCGGCACGCCTGGCGTGCTGCATCGCCGGCAGGTCGCCCTCGGCCTCCTCGGCCAGCACCCGCGCCGCCGTCTCGATCCCGTCGAGCGGACCCGCCGCGAGTGCGCGGGCCCGCTGCAGCAGCACCTCGGCGCGCTCAGCCACCATCGGAGCCGAGCTGGACGGGACGCATCGTGCCCTCGAGGTGGCAGTGCAGCTCGACCTTGGGCAGCCGCTCCAGTTGCTCGCGCCGAGGGGCCATGGTGGCCAGCTTGCCACGGCACCGGAGGATCGCCGACCGCCCTCGAGCGGACCGAGGTCGGTTGCTACGCTGCGAAGAGGCGAGCGGAGGGAGGCGTGGTGGCGGCGATCGACATCGGGGCGATCGACATCTTCGATCCGGACCAGTACGTGATCGGTCCCCCCCATGAGGTCTTCGAGCACCTCCGCCGGGAGCGGCCCGTGTTCCGCCAGGCGATGCCCGACGGCACCTGGTACTGGGCGGTCCTGCGCTATGGCGACGTGGTGCACGTGTCGCGCGAGCCCAAGCTGTTTTCCGCGTCCGAAGGCGGCGTCGTCCTCGAGGACCTCGAGCCCGAGCGGCTGGCCCAGATGCGCAACATGCTCCTGGCGATGGACCCGCCCCGCCACCTGGACTACCGCCGGCCCCTCGCCAGCGAGTTCAAGGCCAAGGTGATCGCCCGCCTCGAGGACCAGATCCGCCGCATCTGCCGGGAGATCATGGACGGCGCGGCCGCCAAGGGCGACGTCGAGTTCGTCCACGACGTGACCTCGCACCTGCCCTCCCAGGTGGTCGGGCGGCTGATGGGCCTGCCCCGCGAGGACCTGACCCAGATCCAGGACTGGGCCGAGATGAACACCAGCGGCCAGGACCCCGACATCAACCCCGACGCCGGCGACGACTACATCAACAGCGGCGACCCCAACATGGCGATGGCCATGTACGCCATCGATTTCGCGCGGAGGCGCCGCAGCGAGCCGGTCCGGGAGGACCTGACGTCGCTCATCCTCGGCACGAGCTTCGGCGGCCACATGATGAGCGACCTCGACTTCGGCAGCTTCTTCGTCCAGCTCGTGACGGCCGGCAACGACACGACCAAGACCATGCTTGCCTCGGGCCTCCACGCCCTGCTCACCCACCCGGACCAGCTGGCCGAGCTGCGCTCCGATCCGACGCTCGTGCCGGGCGCCGTCGAGGAGATCCTGCGCTGGGCCAACCCCCTCCACTACTTCCGCCGGACGGTGACCGCCGACACCGCGCTGCAGGGGGTCCAGCTCTCGCCCGGGGACAAGGTGGCGATGATGTACACGTCAGCCAACCGCGACGAGGCCGTCTTCGACGACCCGCACCGCTTCGACATCCACCGCCGGCCCAACCCGCACCTGTCGTTCGGCATCGCCGAGCACTTCTGCCTCGGCGTCCACCTCGCCCGCCTGGAGGGCAGGGTGTTCTTCGAGGAGCTGCTGTCGGCGTTCCCGACCATCGAGCTCACCGGCGAGCCCCGCCGGACGCGCTCCAACCTCAACAACGCCCTCAAGGCCCTGCCGGTCCGGCTCGCCCGCAGCTGATCAGCGCGCCGCCCGGAGGGGGCGGAAAAACGTCCTGACGTCCTCGACGAGCAACGCGGGCTGCTCCAGGGCGGCGAAGTGGCCCCCCGCCGGCTGCGGCGACCAGTGGACGACGTTGTACTTGCGCTCGGCCCAGCGCCGGGGCGGACGGGCGATCTCCCGGGGGAAGATGGCGCAGCCGGTCGGGACCTCGACCCGATCGGCGATGCCGAAGCGCCCCGACCTCTGCGTCTCGTAGTAGAGCCGGGCCGAGGAGTGCGCCGTGGCCGTCACCCAGTACAGCATCAGGTTGGTGATGAGCTCGTCCTTGGTGAAGCAGCGCTCGACGTCGCCATCGCAGTCGCTCCAGGTCCGGAACTTCTCCACGATCCACGCGGCCAAGCCCGCCGGTGAGTCGTCGAGTGCGTAGCCGAGGGTCTGAGGCTTGGTGCCCTGGATCTTCGAGTACCCAGAGTCCTCTTGCTGGTAGCGGGCCACGTCTTGGAGGCTGGCCAGCTCGTCGGGGGTGAGGGTCGAGAAGTCCTCGCCCTCGGGCGGTCCCGCGATCACGAGGTTGACGTGGATGCCACACACGTGGTCGGCGTCGACCAGCGCCATCTGGGTGGACACCATCGACCCCCAGTCGCCGCCCTGGGCCCCGTAGCGGCGGTAACCGAGCTCGGCCATCAGCGCCGCGAAGGCCTGTGCCACCCGGCGGGTGTCCCAGCCGCGCTCGCTGGTCGGCCCCGAGAACGCGTACCCCGGCAGGGACGGCGCGACGACGTGGAACGCATCCGGGCCCGGCTCGGTGAGCGGACCGATGATCTTGGCGAACTCGCTCACCGACCCTGGCCAGCCGTGGGTGACGATCAGCGGGAGGGCGCCGGGATCCGCGGAGCGCTGGTGGATGAAGTGGATGCGCTGCCCGTCGATCTCGGTCGTGCACTGGTCGAAGCGGTTGAGCGCCGCCTCCTGCGCCCGCCAGTCGTAGTCCTCCGCCCAGTAGCGGCACAGCTCCTCGAGGTATCCGAGCTCGGTGCCGTAGTCCCAACCGGCGGCGTCGATCTGGGCCGGGAACCGGGTGGCGCGCAGCCTCGCCCGGAGATCGTCGAGGACCGCATCGGGGACCTCGATGCGAAAGGGGACGATCGGGGCCATCGTCAGCGAGCCCGCTCGGGCGTGAACTCGATGGGCAGCTGCTTGACCGTCCTCGTGAAGTAGCCGGGCACCAGCTCGGGCTCGATGCTGACCCGGTAGTCGGGGATGCGTCGGAGGAGCTCCTCGAACATGACGCGGATCTCGAGGCGGGCCAGGTTGGCGCCCAGACAGAAGTGGGTGCCGAACCCGAACGCCACGTGGTGGTTGTGACTCCGGGTCACATCGAAGCGCTCGGGATCGCTGAAGACGCGCTCGTCGCGGTTGGCCGCGGCGTACATGAGGAGGAGCTGGTCCCCCGCGCGCACCTGCCGGCCGTGCATCTCGTGGTCCTCGCTGGCGGTGCGGCGCATGTTGAGGATCGGCGTGACCCAGCGGATGAACTCCTCGACCCCGGTCTTGGCAATCACCGAGGGGTCCTGGACGAGCAACTGGCGCTGGTCGGGGTGACGGTCGAGGGTGAGCACCGTGGTGCCGATCACCGAGCGGGTGGTCTCCGCTCCGCCGTCGAGGAGCAACAGCGCCTCGTGCACGATCTCCGAATCCGGCAGCGGCTGGCCGTCGACCTCGGCATGGACCCAGACCGACAGCAGGTCGTCGCGCGGCTCGGCCCGGCGGGCGGGGATCAGCTCCATCACGGCCTGGGCGAACTCGAGGACGCACTCCATCGAGCCACCCGGTGCGCCCGGATCCTCGGGCCTGTACCCCGCGTTGGCCATGGTCACCTCGGACCACCGCTTGCAGTCCTCCCAGCGGTCCCGGTCGAAGCCGAGCAGCTCGCAGATCACGATGGCGGGGAGCGGCGCGGCCAGATCGGCGACGACCTCGGCGTGCCCGGTCCCGGCGACCGCGTCGAGCAGGCCGGTCACCACGTCGCGCACGTGAGCCTCGTGGTTGCGCACCGCGCGGGGGGTGAAGCGGGGGGCGACCAGCTTGCGCTGCGTCGAGTGGTCAGGGTCGTCCTTGTTGATCATCGACTCGTTGGACTCGATCAGGGGGCGGGAGCCGTGCGCCGAGCTGTACCGGCTGGTCTGCTTCTCGACCTCCATCACGTCCCGGTAGCGGGAGATGCCCCAGATCCCGTTGGCCTCGTCCCAGTAGCACGGCGCCTCGTCGCGGAGCCACGTGTACACCGGGTACGGGTCACCCGAGTACAGATGGGGATCGAGGAGATCGACCGGGATCGGGTGTTGCGTCACGGCCACGCATTCCCCCCTTTCGTGATGCGTCGGGAGTATACGGGCGCCGACGATCGGGCTTCAGTGGAGGTGGGCCGCGAAGAACGCCAGGGTGCGGGCCCAGGCGTCGAGCGCGGCGGGCTCGTCGTAGCTGTCGGAGCCATCCCGCATGAACCCGTGACCGGCGTCGGGGTAGACGACCACGTCGGCGCCGTGGTGGGCCTGGACCGCTTCGATGTCGGCCGTCGGGATGTACTCGTCGCGACCGCCGAAGAACACGAGCGTCGGGCAGCTCGGCTCGCCGAGGTGGGCCGCCAAGCCGCCGTAGAACGGCACGGCGCACTGCACGTCGAGGCCCCGCGTCGCCGCCAGGTAGGTGAACAGCCCACCCATGCAGAACCCGGTGACGCCCACCGAGGTGGCCCCGAGGGCGCGCAGCGCGACGATCGACGCGGCCAGGTCGGCGAGCACGTCGTCGTGGCGGATCGAGCGCAGGTGCTCGGCGTAGGCCGCGGGGTCACTCCCGCCGAAGCGCCAGAACAGGTCGGGGGCGACCACGGGGTACCCCTCGTGCGCCAGCCGTTGGCAGACCCGCAGCAGCTGGGGGGACATGCCGTTGCCCTCGTGGATGACGAGCACCCCCGGGCCGGGAGCCGCAGCGGCCGGCCGGGCGACGAAGTGCGGGACGTCGATCTCAGCCATGCGGCGGCGCCTGAGCGAACAGCGCGTCCCGGCCGACGGCCGGCTCGATGAACGCGGTGAAGTTGGGGCCGCGGCGCAGGCCGTGGCCTCCGTCGACGTTGATGATCTGCCCGGTGATCCAGCGGGACTCCGCGCCGACGAGGAACCGGGCCAGGTCGGCCACGTCCTCGGGCCGGCCGACATCGCCCATCGGCGTGTTGTCGATGTAGCTGTCGTACACCGGGCCGCTGCGCGGGATGCCCTCCATGATCTCGGTGGCGATGAAGCCGGGGCGGATGGCGTTGCAGCGGACGTTGACCGGCCCGTACTCGTCGGCCGCGTTGCGCATCATCGCTTCGATGCCGGCCTTGCCCACCGTGTACGCGCCGAAGTACAGGTGCGTCGTGCTCCCGGCGATCGACGACATGCCGACGAAGGATCCGCCACCGGCGGCGACCATGTGGGGGACGGTGTGCTTCAGGCAGAGGAACGTGCCGATCACGTTGAGGTGGAGCACCGCGGTGAACGCCTGCAGGTCCTGCAGGTGGTAGGGGCCCATGCCGCCCCCACCGCCGGCGTTGGCCACGCATGCCTGCAGCGACCCCGTCGGCTCCAGCGCGGTGCGGACCAACCGGTCGACGTCGGCCTCGCTCGTCACGTCGGCCACGACGTAGCGGACGCTGCCGCCGTTGGCCGCCGCGGTGCGTATGTTGTCCGCCGCCTCGGCCAGGCGCGACTCCGTCCGGCCGCAGATCGTGACGGCCGCACCGTCGGCTGCCAGGCGCGTCGCGCACGCCCGGCCGATCCCCGTACCGCCGCCGGTGACGATCGCCGCCGTGCCCTCCAGACCACCGCTCTGCGACACCGGTCTCTCCCCTCCCCGCTCGTGGCGCTCGGACCAGACCGACGGCAGACTAGCGGCGCCCGGCGCAGACCGCGGCCAGCGGCCCGAGCCACGGAGGAGCCGAGATGATCACGCCCTTCACCATCCGGACCGACCCGGCAGCCCTCGACGACCTCGCCGAACGCCTGCGCAGGTGGCGCGCCCCGAACCAGCTCGCCGGCTCCGGATGGGAGAGGGGGACCGAGCTCGGCTACCTGCGCGAGCTGGTGGAGCACTGGTCGGGCGCCTATGACTGGCGCGCGCACGAGGCTCGGCTCAACCGCTTCGATCAGGCGACCACCGAGATCGAGGGCCAGCGGGTGCACTTCCTCCACGTCCGCTCGCCCCACGCCGCAGCCATGCCGATCGTGTTGTCGCACGGCTGGCCCGGCTCGGTGGTGGAGTTCCTCGACGTGATCGATCCCCTCACCGACCCGACGGCCCACGGCGGTCAGGCCGAGGACGCCTTCCACGTCGTCGCGCCGTCGCTCCCCGGCTACGGCTTCTCCGGACCGACGTCGGCTCCCGGGTGGCACCCGCGGCGCATCGCCGGCGCGTTCTGCCAGCTGATGGCCGAGCTCGGCTACGAGTGCTACGGCGCCCAGGGCGGCGACTGGGGCTCGATCGTGAGCGCCAACATGGCCGACCTCGAGCCGGCGCACGTGATCGGGCTGCACCTCAACTTCGTCGCCGTACCCAAGCCGGACGGTGAGGATCCCTCGACGCTCACCGACGAGGAGCGGGCCGGGCTTGCCGCCATGCACCGCTGGCGCCTCACCGGCGCCGGTTACCAGGAGATCCAGGCGACCAAGCCCCAGACCCTCGGCTACGGGCTCGAGGACTCCCCGGTCGGACTGGCTGCGTGGATCATCGAGAAGTTCCAGTCGTGGAGCGACTGCGGGGGCGATGTCGAGCACAGCTTCACCAAGGACCAGCTGCTGACCAACGTGATGGTGTACTGGCTGACCGCCACCGCGACGTCCTCGACCCGCCTCTACCACGAGATGCGCCAGGCGGGCGCTGCCGCGCTCCCCCAGGCCCGGGTCGAGGTGCCGACCGGGATCGCCAACTACCCGGGCGAGATCACGCGGGTCCCGAGGCGCTGGGTCGAGCACCGCTACAACGTGGTCCGCTGGTCGGAGATGGCCCGCGGCGGCCACTTCGCGGCCATGGAGGTACCCGAGCTGTTCGTCGAGGACGTGCGCGAGTTCTTCCGCCCGCTCCGGACGAGCGCCGTCAGCGGCGGGTGAAGTTGGCTGTCCGCTTCTCCTTGAAGGCGAGCGGGCCCTCCTTGGCGTCCGCCGAGGCGAAGACGGCGAGCCCGTAGTCGTGCTCGTAGGCCAAGGCGTCGGCCTCGGCCATCCCGTCGGTCTCGTGCAGCGTCTTGAGGATCGCCTCGACGGCGAGCGGTCCGTTGCCCGCGATCACCTCCGCGATCTCCCTGGCCTGGTCGAGGGAGGTCCCATCGGGGACGACCTGGCCGACGAGGCCGATGTCGCAGGCCTCCGCCGCGGTGATGTGCTTGCCGGTCAGGAGGATCTCCGCCGCCACCGTGTAGGGGATCTGGCGGCGCAACCGCACCGCGGATCCGCCCATGGGGTACAGCGACCACCGGGCCTCCGACACCCCGAAGCGGGCGCTCTGCGCCGCGACGCGGATGTCGGTCCCCTGCAGGATCTCGGTTCCGCCCGCGATCGCCGCGCCCTCCACCGCCGCGATGATCGGCTTGGTCGGCCGGTAGGTCTTGAGCAGGCCGCGGAAGATCGCCCCGGGGTCCTCCTTCATGCGGGCCTGGACGTCGATGAACCCGCTGTCGTCGGCATCGCCAGCCATGGCGCGCAGATCGGCGCCGGCCGAGAAGTTGCCCCCCGCCCCGGTCAGGATGATGCAGCGGATGCTGTCGTCGGCGGAGGCCTCGGCCCAGGCGTCGGCCATCAGGATGTACATCTCCGGGGTCTGGGCGTTGAGCCGCTGCGGCCGGTTCATGGTGACGATCATCACGTGGCCGTCCCGTTCGACGAGCGCGTCGGGCATGGGGTCCTCCTGATCGGTGTCGGCCGCAACTGGGCCGAGGTGGCGACGCAAGGGTATGGTCGCCGCAGGCGGCGTGGAGGAAGGACCGTTTCGTGCGTGTCGGGGTGATCTCTGATGTCCACTGCAACGTGGCGGCCCTCGAGCACGCCGTGGCGGACCTCGGCTCCCGGGTCGACGAGATCCTGCTGGCCGGTGACGCGGTCTACGAGTACCGCTTCAGCAACGAGGTCGTCGCCGCCGCCCGCCGGCTCGGGATGCGCTACGTGCTCGGCAACCACGAGCAGATCCTGCTCGGCCCCCACGGCGAGCGCGCCCGCGCCGCGGAAGGTGTCGATCCCTCCCTGGTCGGGTTCCTCGGGACCCTTCCCTTCCGCATCGACGTGCAGCTCGGCGCCAAGCGGCTCTGCATGGTGCACGGCAGCCCGTGGGAGCCCTACGGCGACTACCTGCACGCCTCGAGCCCCGTGTTCCGGCGCGCCGACGAGCTCGGCGCCGACTTCCTCGTCTTCGGGCACACCCACGTGCCCATGGTGAAGCGCTTCGGGCGCACGCTCGTGGTCAACCCGGGATCGCTCGGCGAGTCGCGGGAGGCCGGCGAGCGGCACATGGTGTCCTACGCGATCATCGACATCGACAGCGACGAGGTCGAGATCGTGCGCTTCCCCAACCCGCGCCTGGTCTGAGGCGCAGCCGCCTCAGACGGGTTCGGCCGCCAGGCTGGCACCGATGCGCAGGAGCTGCTCCTTGGCCGAGCCGAGCGCGAACTCGATCTGTTTGGCCGCGATGAAGTAGCGGTGGATGAAGTACTCCGTCGCGACGCCCATCCCCCCGTGCAGGTGGACGACCGCATGGGCGACGCGGTGGCCGCCGCTCGACGCCCAGTACTTGGCCGCCGCGACCTCCTTCACCGAGGGCAGCCCCGCGGAGAGCCGCCAGGCCGCCTGCCACAGCGTGAGCCCGATGCCCTGCACGTCGATGTAGGCGTCGGCGCAGCGGTGCCCGACGGCCTGGAACGTGGCAACCGGCCGCTCGAACTGCACCCGGCTGGCGGTGTAGGTCGCCGTCGCTTCGAGCGCCCGATCGGTGACACCGAGCTGGGTGGCGCACAGCCCGAGCGTGGTCCGCTGGACGATCCACTCCAAGATGGCGCCGCCGGCACGCTCGTCGCCGAGCACCGCGTCCGCGTCGACGCGCACCCCGGACAGATCGAGATGACCTTCGACGTCGCGGTTGGTGGTGTGCTGGGCGGTCACGGTGAGCCCGGCCGTGCCGCGCTCGACGATGAACACCGCGATCTCGCCGCCCTCCGTCGCGGCCGGGACGAGGATCGCGTCGGCCAACGTCGCCGCCGGCACGCAGGTCTTGGCCCCGTCGAGGCGCCAGCCCGCGCCCTCGCGGCGCGCCGTCGTGGTCGGTGCCAGCGGGTTGGCGTTGAGCGACTCGCTCAGCGCGGCCGTGAGGATCACCTCGCCGGTGGCCGCCGGGCGGGCCCAGCGCTGCTTCTGCGCATCGCTGCCGAACGCGGCGATCGGCATCGCCGCCGAGACGATCGACGCCAGGACCGGGACGGGTGCGAGCGTCCGTCCCACCTGCTCGAGGACCATGTACTGCTCGATGATCCCGTAGCCGCTGCCGCCCACGTCCTCGGGCAGCCCGATGCCGAGGAGGTTGGCGTCGCCCAGCGCTTGCCAGGTGCCGCGGTCGAAGCGCTCGGCGCCCGCTGCCTCGACCGTGCGGAGGAGCTCGTCGGTGACCTTGTCCTCGAGGATCTTGCGGGCCAGGCCCTGTATCTCCTGCTGCTCCTCGGTGAATCCGAAGTCCATCAGCTCTGCTCCTGTCCTGATCGTCCTGCTGTGCTCATCGGGGGGCTCGGGGCATCCCGAGCCCCACTGCGTTCATCGGGGGGCTCGGGGCATCCCGAGCCCCACGGTGGCGATGATGTCCCGCTGGATCTCGTTGGTCCCCCCGCCGAAGGTGAGGATGAGGGTGCCCCGGTAGCTGCGTTCGATCCGCCCTCGCAGCTTGGCCCCGGGCGAGCCGGCCTGGACGTAGGACTCCGCGCCGAAGCACTCCATCAGCAGCCGGTACGCCTCGACGTAGAACTCGCTCCCGAACACCTTGGTGGCCGACGCGTCCGCCGGGCTCAGGCCCTTGGCGACCCCCCAGGCGATCTTCCAGTTGATGAGCTTCAAGAACTCGACCTTGGCGAACACCTCCGCCAGGTTGGTCTGCACCCACTCCTGGTCGATGACCCGCCGCCCGTCGGGCAGCTTGGTCTCCTGGGCCCAGCGCTGGACCTCGATGAGGGAGCGCTGCACCGTCGCCGCGGAAAAGAGGGCGACGCGCTCACGGTTGAGCTGGTTGGTGATGAGCCGCCAACCGTCGTTCTCCGCGCCGACCAGGTTGGTGACCGGCACCCGGACGTCCTCGTAGAACGTCTGGCTCGTCATCGCACCGCCGACGGTGTGCACCGGCGACCAGCGGAAGCCCTCCACGTCGGTGGGCACGATGATCATCGACAGGCCCTTGTGGCGGGGCGCATCCGGATCGGTGCGGCAGGCGAGCCACACGTAGTCGGCATACTGGATGAGGCTCGTCCACATCTTCTGGCCGTTGATGACGTACTCGTCGCCGTCGCGCACGGCCCGGGTGCGGAGCCGGGCCAGGTCGGTACCGGCATCCGGCTCGGAGTAGCCGATCGAGAAGTGCAGATCGCCCTTGAGGATGCGGGGCAGGTACTCGTTGCGCTGCTGCTCGGTGCCGTACTGCATGATCGTCGGCCCGACGGTGTTGATCGTGAGCGTCGGGATCGGCGCGCCGGCGATGCTGGCCTCGTCGCTGAAGATCAGCTGGTCCATCATCGAGCGGGCCTGCCCCCCGTACTCCGCGGGCCAGCCGATCCCCAGCCAGCCGTCGCGGCCCATCCGGGCGACGAGGTCCTTGTACAGCCCGCTGCCGCCGAACTCGCCGTCCCCCGAAGACAGCTGGTCCTGGACCTCGGGCGTGATGAGCTCGGCGAAGTAGTCCCGCAGCTCCTGGCGCAGCTGCTCCTGCTCGTCGGTGTAGGTGATGAACATGGATCCTCCGGGTCCTCCGGCGGCGAGCTGGTGCCGGCCCGGAGACGCTAACCCCTCCCGGCCCCCTTTGCCTCCCCGAGCAGCCGGGCGAGCCGTATCCTCAGCCCTCTGCGACGAGGAGGGCCCGATGGTCTCTGAGCTGTTCGACGAGGATGCGTGGCGGCCCGTCGAGGGCTTCGACCTCACCGACATCACCTACCACCGAGCCGTGGCCCAGGGCACCGTCCGCATCGCCTTCGACCGGCCCGAGGTGCGCAACGCCTTCCGGCCCCGCACCGTCGACGAGCTGTACCGCGCGCTCGACCACGCCCGCCAGAGCCCCGACGTCGGATGCGTGCTGATCACCGGCAACGGGCCCTCCCCCAAAGACGGCGGCTGGGCCTTCTGCTCGGGCGGCGACCAGCGCATCCGCGGGCGCGACGGCTACCGCTACGCCGACGGGGACAGCGTCGAGCAGGCGGACCCGGCCCGAACGGGTCGCCTGCACATCCTCGAGGTCCAGCGCCTCGTTCGCTTCATGCCCAAGGTCGTGATCTGCGTCGTGCCGGGATGGGCCGCGGGGGGCGGGCACAGCCTCCACGTCGTGTGCGACCTCACCATCGCCAGCCGCGAGCACGCCCGCTTCAAGCAGACCGACGCCGACGTGGCCAGCTTCGACGGCGGGTTCGGTTCGGCCTACCTGGCCCGCATGGTCGGCCAGAAGCGGGCGCGGGAGATCTTCTTCCTCGGCATGGAGTACAGCGCCGAGGAGGCCCATCAGATGGGCATGGTCAACGCCGTCGTCGACCACGCCGAGCTCGAGGCGGTGGCCCTGGAGTGGGGGGCGCGCGTCAACGCCAAGAGCCCGACGGCCCAGCGCATGCTCAAATTCTCCTTCAACCTGATCGACGACGGCCTCGTCGGCCAGCAGATCTTCGCCGGCGAAGCAACCCGGCTCGCCTACATGACCGACGAGGCGACCGAGGGGCGCGACGCGTTCTTGGAGAAGCGGACGCCCGACTGGGCCCGCTTCCCTTGGCACTTCTGAGCGCCCCGAGCCTGCCGACGGCTCAGCCGGTGCCCCCCATCGCCACCACCGGGCTGACGAGCGGCACCCCGCCGGTCGAACCCCAGAACCGGGCGTCACCGAAGGCGAAGATGCCCCCGTCAGAGGCCGTGAGCCAGTACCCCGACCCGCTCGGCGTGCGGGTCATCGCCACCACGGGCCGGTCGAGGTGGATGGCGCCCGTGGAGCCACGGAACGCGGCGTCGCCGAAGGCGAAGATGCCGCCGTCTGACGCCACCATCCAGTAGCCGTGGCCGGAGGCCGTGCTCGTCATGCCGACGACCGGTCGGGCGAGGGGGTGGCCGCCGATGGAGCCGTAGAACACCGCGTCACCGAAGCTGAAGATGCCGCCATCGGCGGCCACCATGCGGTAGCCGTGACCGGTGGCCGACGAGGTGATGCCGGTGATCGGCGCCACGAGGGGCCGTCCGCCCATCGAACCGGAAAACGTCGCATCGCCGAAGCTGAAGATGCCGCCGTCGGACGCCACCAACCAGTAGCCGTGACCCGAGGGCGTCGGCGTCATGCCGACGATGGGCGCGTCCAGCGGGTGACCGCCCATCGAACCGGAGAACGTCGCATCGCCGAAGCTGAAGATGCCGCCGTCGGACGCCACCAACCAGTAGCCGCCCTGGTCGGGCGTCTCTGCCATGCCAACGATCGGCGCGACCAGCGGGTGGCCGCCCATCGCCCCACGGAACGTCGCGTTGCCGAAGGTGAAGATGCCGCCGTCGGCCGCCGCGAGGATGTAGCCCGACGTCGGCGGGGGCCCGACCTGGCCGGAGTTGGCGTCGGCCATGAGGAACGACTCGTCGACGGCTTCGAACGCGCCCGCCGGGATCGTCTTGAGCTCCTCGACCAGTGCATCGGGCCACGCCGGATCGGCTGATCCCTGGAAGTACCAGTCCGACCCGTTGTCGGCCAGGATCAGGCCGTAGTGCTGCATGGCGCGCAGGATCACCTGGGCGTACGCCGAGTAGTGCGAGATGTCGAAGCCGGCCTTGAGGCGGAAGCGGGCGCCCATCGGTGGCAGCGCCGGGTTGCTCGCAGAGCCCGCCTCGTGGCGCGCGGGCCACAGGAAGCTGGTGTCGGTGGCCGAGGTGGTGAAGCGGATGGCGTGGTCGATGGTGCCGGACTGGACCTCGTCCCAGCGCAGGATCCCCGGCAGGATCGGCAGGCCCGCGGCGTCCGCCGAGGTCCACCCCGACGGTCGGAGCGCGTCGGAGCGGAGGTCCCAGATGGCGCCTGATCCCGCGGACGGTTGCCCTGCGTTCCAGTTGGCGGCAAAGAGCTCGTAGAGGGTGCAGGTGTCCTTGTCGAGCATCAACGCATGGGCGTCGCTGCCCCCCTCGATCACGGTGTCGGGACCGAAGGGGTAGGGGCCCGCATCGCTCTCGGATCCGTACCGGAAGCCGACCGTCACCTTGGCATGCGTGTCAGGCACGACGTTGTAGGGCATCCCGTAGGGTGCGCTCGGGTTGCCCGACGGGCCGAAGTCGGGGTGCAGGAGCTGGCTCGGCCCGCCCATGTTGGACAACCACAGGTTGCTGCGGGGGTTGACCGGGAGCGACGAGATGTCATAGTGCCAGATGTTGTCGGCCGGGAAGATCGGGCACCCGGGCGCGCCGGGCACCACGTTGGCCGCGGACGCCGTCGGCGCGACGGGTGCGGGCGCGGCTCCGGCCGGGGCCGCGGGGGTGATCGGCATCACGGCCGACGCGAGCAGGACGACTGCGGCGCCAGCCCGGGCCCGCCACCCGGGGACCGGCCGGCGCGTGGCTCTGGCGGTCATGGGAGGCCACCCTAGCCACCGGTCCCCGGCGCGCCCCCGATCGCTTGCGTTCGGTCAGTCTCGCTTGACAGCGGCCGGCCGGCGACCTCGGCGCGAGCGCGAACGTGGGCGGGGCCGCGGCCCCGCCCACGTCCATGAAGCCCGACCGCGCTAGGCCAGTGCGGCGTCGAGCGTCTCGACGGAGGGGGCGAAGTAGAACGACCCCGACGCCGGGTTGGAGAAGTCGACCAGGCGGTCCCGCACACCGCCATCGGCGGCATACATGGCCCGCAGGCGCTCGCGCAGCGGCGCCTGGTCCTTGCAGAACGCCATGAAGTACAGCCCGACCGTACCATCGTGGAATGCGTACGGCGTCGAGCGGCGGACCAGCTCGTTGCGCTTCGCCTTGGTGGCGTCGGCCGTCTGGCCTTCACGCAGCTCGACGTGGGAGAGGTGGGAGTAGTCGGGCTGGACATCGAGGCGGGTGGAATCCGGCTTGGTCCGGCCGAACACCTTTTCCTGATCGGCCACCGACATCTCGTTCCACGCCGCCAGGTCATGGACCCAACGCTGCGCGTTGATGAAGCTCCCGCCGGCGCCGGGCTTGCCGTCGGGCACGATGGCCGCCGCCCGCTCGTCCGCCTCGGTCTGGGGGTTGCCCGTGCCGTCGATGAAGCCGGTCATGTCGAGCGACGCGCCATAGATGAAGGTCGGGGTCTCCCGGGCGACGTTCATGTGGCCCTTGAGCGCGGTGCGCGCCTTGTACTGCACGTCCCAGATCCGGCCTTTCTCGTCGTGGCTGACCCAGATGAGGAGCTCCTCCTGGGTGCCCTTGGCCTGGCGGCCCGAGCCGTCGCCGGCTTCGATCGTGACGAACGGCTGGAAGTCCTCGGGCATCTCCGCGCCGAGATCCGCCAACAGGGTGGGACCGATGCCGAGCACCAGGTTGACACCTTGTGCGGCGGCGTCAGCCCGCAGGTCGCGCAGCACTGACTTGATGTGCCCGAGGTCGGCGCCCTCCACCCGGCTGAGGTGGACGTACCACTGGTCCCTGCCCATCGGCGTGAAGATCGCCGGCTGCGGTGTTGCCATCGCTACCCTCCCATGTCTCACGTGATGACGGGTGCACCATAGCCCTGTCGGCGTCGACGTGCCGACAGGCGTTGACCCCGTGCCGGGCGCCGTGCTCAACTGCGCCGGGAAGCACGAAGGCACACACGAGACAGAGGTGAGGTGGTCATGGGGGGAGACAAGGTGTTCGCCGGTCAAGCCGCGCTGGTGACCGGTGGTGGCGGCGGGATCGGGAGCGCATCGGCCGCCTGGCTGGCGCGCGACGGCGCGGCGGTGACGATCATGGGCCGCACCGAGGCGACCCTGGCGGCGGCCAAGGCCCGCATCGAGGAGTTCGCCGGTCCAGGCGCGTCCGTCGCCTATGACGTGGGCGACGCGCTCGACGGCGACCAGCTCGGTGCCGCCATGGCGGCCGCGGCAGGACGCGCCGATCGCCTGGGCCTGGCGGTCGCGGTCGTCGGCGGCGGCTCGATGAAGCCATTCGTGATGTTCGACGGCGAGGAGGTGCTCGAAGAGCTGCGGCGCAACATCGTCTCGGCGTTCCTCGTCATCCGTCAGGCCACGCCGCTGATGGCCGCCGGCGGGGGTGGATCGATCGTGTGCATCTCGTCGGACGCGGCCAAGATCCCGTGGCCGTTCCTCGCGATCTACAACACCTCCAAGGCCGGGCTGGAGGGGCTGGTGCGGGGGGCGGCCCTCGAGCTGAGCAGGCACCAGATACGCGTCAACGCCGTCCGGCCGGGGCTCGTGGCGACCGACACGACCAAGGACGGGCTGTTCAAGAACGAAGCGGTCATCAAGCAGTTCATCGACGAGAAGCCGCTCCGGCGCACAGGAGTGCCCGACGACATCGCCGCCGGCGTGCGCTACCTCGCCGGTCCCGAGTCGTCGTGGGTGACCGGTCAGAGCATCGGCATCGAAGGCGGCAACGAGCTGACCCGGGCCCCCTACCTCGAGTCCCTCGTCCGCACGCGCTTCGGCGACGAAGCGATCGACGCGGCGTTGGCGGGCCGCCTCCCGGGATAGACCTCCCGGGATAGGGCAGCCCGGCCCGGCCTGACGCAGCTGCGTCAAGTATTCACCAGAAAGCCAATTGCAGGACAGCTGAGGCACCCGACACCTACCATTGTTCACATCTCGTTCACGGATCTGGGATCCTCGCCGGGGCGCACGGCGGAGCTTGGAGAGCGTCCCGCCCACGCTTGGGCGGGAGGCGTTCGCTTCGTCACGCGCTACTGGAGCAAGGTGGTCTTCGGCACCCCGTCGCGGCTGATCTTCGGCAACGACGTCGGGCTGGCCAGCAACCTGCGGACCTCGGGATCCCTGCGTCGCAGCCGGCGCTCGCCCGCGACCGCGGCGTCCCCCGAGCTGTCCCAGCTCCACGAGCAGGGGTTCGTGGTGCTGCCGGCGGAGGTACCCGGCGACGCCGTCGCCCGGATCCAGGAGCGCTACCTCGAGCTCATCGAGGACCCCGCCTGCACGGCGACCCCGGGGACCGATGTGCCGGAGGCGAGCCGCTACCTCGTCGACCCACTCGGGCGTCTCCCAGGCCTCGCCGACCTGCTGACCCCGCATGTGCGCGACCTGATCAGCACGTACTGCGACGGCGGGTTCAAGGTCCTGTCGGTCCGGGCCTGGCGCAACCACGCGCTCGACGCCTCATGGGCGGGACGCGACGTCTACGGCAACCTGTGGCACAACGACGAGGGCGCCCTCACCGGCCTGCGTTTCTTCGTCCCCCTGGGCGACAGCGGCCCCGGCGGCCTCCAGATGCACGACATCGCTGCGACCCGGCGGGTGATGCGCACCGGGTTCTTCCGCCGGCAGCTGATCTGCGGCCCAGCCCGGCGCCTGGCCGAGGACCCGACCACCATCACCACCTTCACCGGCGGCCTCGGCAGCGCCTGCTTGTGGAACCCGCAGCTGACGCTGCACCGCGCCGGCACGCCTGCTCCGGGCACCCACCGGGACATGATCCAGTTCTGGATCGCGCCGGCGCGTCAGGCGCTGTCCGACGACTGGGCGTCGCAGATGCCCCCCGACACGGCGGTGTGCGGGGACCAGGTGCTCCAGCAGGTCACCTGAGACCGGTCGGATCAGACCGCGTCGTGGGGGTGCACCGCGGGCGGCTGCAGCAAGCGGCGCTGCTGATCGCTCAGTTGGCGCCACAGGCGCGCGGGCGGCTCCTGCCACCGCCCCCACGACAGAGGCCCCGGGCTGTACTTGAACAGCACCGAGCACCGCCGCGCCGGCGCCGTCCATCGCAGCGTGCCGTGGGTCAGGGCCTCGGTGAAGATCAGCACCGAGCCGGCGGCGAGGGCCACCTCCTCGACCCACTCCGCGGGGACTTCAGCGGGGAGCGCCTCGTTGGCCTTGTGACTGCCGGGGATGCATCCGAACCCACCCTCGCCCGGTCGTGACCCGACCAGCGACCACATCACGGTGGTCAGCCCACTGCACGGCCGGCCATCGCGGTGGGCGTAGTACTGGGCCGGATCGAACGGCGTCCCTCCGCCGTGCAGCCCCAACCCAGAGGTCCCCGGGGCCATCACGATCCCGTAGGCGTGGTCGAGCCGCAACTGCCCGCCGAGCAGCTCGCGCAGCAGTGGCAGCACGCGGGGGTGGTCCATCAGTGCCCGCAGGCCCCGGTCCCAGGTGAGGAAGTCATCCTCGAAGCGCTGGCTGGCGATGGATTCGCCAGGTGGCGGCAACCGCTTGCGGTCGATGACCGCCTCGAGCGCGGCGACCTCCGCCGGGGTGAGCACGTCGTCGATCACGAGGTACCCGTTGACATCGAAGAAGTAGCGCTGGTGGGGATCGAAGCCGGCGGTCATGGCTCATTGTGCGTCGCGCCGCCGCGGCTCCGGCAGCCGCCTGAGCACCGTGCCGCCTGAGCACCGTGCCGCCTCAGTACCGTGCAGCCTCAGTACCGTGCAGCCTGAGTACCGTGCAGCGCATGCGCGTCACCCTGGGACTGCCCACCCATCGAGTGGACCTCCTCGAGCAGTTCGGCACTGCGGAGGCCGTCATGGAGCTGGCGAAGGAGGCCGAAGCCGCGGGTTTCGACGCCGTCAACGTGACCGAGCACCCCTTCCCCGGCGACGAGTGGATGCGCACCGGCGGCCACCATGCCCTCGACCCCTTCGTGGCACTCTCCTTCGCCGCCGCGGCGACCACGACCCTGCGGCTCCACACCAACCTCGTGGTGCTCGCCTACCGCAACCCGTTCCTCACCGCCAAGGCGGTGGCGACACTCGACGCGATGTCCGGCGGTCGGGTCATCCTCGGCGTCGGGGCGGGGTACCTCGACACCGAGTTCGCCGCCCTCGGCGTCGACTTCGAGGAGCGCAACGACCTCACCGACGAGGCCATCTCCGCCATGAAGGTGGCCTGGTCCGAGGAGGGCGTGACCCTCGACGGGCGGCACTTCCGGGCGACGGGCAACACGATGCTCCCCAAGCCCGTGCAGAAACCGCACCCTCCCATCTGGGTCGGCGGCAACAGCGCCCGGGCCATCCGCCGGGCGGTGGAGCTGGCCGACGGTTGGTCCCCGATGCCCAACACCGCCGCTACGGTGGGCCGGCGGCGCACCCCTGCGCTCGACAGCGTCACCGTGCTGCGCGAGCGCATCGCCTACGCGCGCGAGCATGCCGCCCGGATCGGCCGCAGCGCCCCCCTCGACATCGTGTTCATCCCGATGGGCGCCGACATGTACTCGCCCGATGGCCTCGACCGGGCCAGGTTCGTCGACGAGGCCGCCGAGCTCGCCGACGCCGGCGTCACCTGGCTGGTCGTCAGCGTGCCCGGAGCGGGCCGCGCCGCGGTGGTCGACAACATCCGCTCCTTCGGTGCCGACGTCCTGCCCGGGCTGCGCGCCATCGCCGTTTGAGCCACCGCGATGGGCAGGAGCGGTGCCGGACGTTTCGCTCCTACGAGGACGCGTGGCGCTGGTCCGTCGAGGACCCCGAGGCACAGCCCGGCGTCGTCGACAGCCTGGTCGTCCGCCTCGAGGACGCCGGCGGCGGACCGGCGAGCTGCTGTTCGTGCAGCTCGACCCGGGCACCGACCTCGACGACGAGCGGCGGGCCGAGATCGCCGCCGCCCTGCGAACGGAGCTGTCACCGCGCCACATCGCCGATCGGATCATCGCCGTGGCGAACGTGCCTCGTACGCTGACCGGCAAGAAGCTCGAGGTGCCGGTGACCTCGCGGCGCTCGACGTGTTCGAGCGGCTGGCCGCCGACCGGCGCGCCAGCCACTGACCCGCGCTCGAGGGCTACGGCGCGCCGGGAGCCGCCGGTGTCGCGGGCGCCGGTGTCGCAGGCGCCGCAGCGGCGGGAACCGACGGGATCGTCACCGCCGGGGTGGTGTCGATGTCGGTGTACACCAGGTGGACGCTGGTCGCCGGCGAACCGGCGGAGCGGTACGACAGGTCGGTCACCCGACCGGCGTCGACGACCGCGCTCCCGCTCACGTCGCTGCTCCCACCGATCAGCCCCGCCGCAGCGGGGCCGCGCAGCTCGAAGGTGTAGGTGTTGCCGTTGACCGGGCCGACGCTCGCCTGCCCCAGCGCGAGGAACGCCTGGCGGGGATCGCTGCCCGTGTGCTCCGATCCGCTCGTCACGCCGGCCCACCCGCCGGAGGAGACCCGCTGGTAGGTCTGGCCTGCGGCCAGGACCAACTCGACGTCGCCGACGCCGGCCACGGTGAGGGTCTCGTGCACCCGGTCGGGGGCGGTGAACTCACCGGCCAGCTTGATCTGCTGCGGCCCCGTCACCACTTCACCGCTGAAGCGGTAGGTCTGCAGCGATGCCATCGCCGCGGCGGCCTGCACGAGGGGGCTCGGCGCTGCGGTGGTCGCCGTCGAGTGGGTCGAAGCGCTCCCGCCGCACGCGGCGGCGGCCACGAGTGACGCCGAGAGGACGGCGGTCGCGGCCGCCCGACCGGCGCGACCCCCGGCACGCGCGACGCGCGTGCCGGGGAGGCGCCCCTTCGGATGCATCAACGACGGCTGCTCAGCGCCGGCCACTGCCACTGGCCGTCGGCGAGCCGGTGGACGGTGCGGTCCACGTCCCGCCCCCGCTGCCATGGTGGTCGCCGTCGTGGCCGCCGTCGTGGCCGCCGTGGCCGTCACCGTGACCGCGACCCTTGACGATCGCCGTCACCGTTGGCGGCGTGGTCGCAGTGCTGCCCGCGACGGTGGTGGGCTTGACGTCCACGTCGAGGTGGTACACCTGCTGCGGCGTGGCCGCGTTGATGAACGTGACGCTCACGCCGTCGCCGTCCACCTTGGGGGTGGTTGCGGTGAAGTTGGCGCCGAGGTTGGACACCGCGTTGGCCGGCAGCACGACCTGGTTGGTCGTCGGGTCGATGGTGAAGGTCAACGTCCCGACACCAGGCAGCGTGACGGTGTAGGTCCCGCTCGAGTTGGCGACCGTCGCCGAGCACGGCTTGGTCAGCGGCGGCGCGCTCGCGCACGGCGGCGGTGGCGTGCGCGTGGTCGGCGTCGTCGACGGTGCCGTGGTCGACGGTGCCGTGGTCGGCGTTGCCATGGCCGGGGCCGCGGCGAGCGCCAGGGTGATGCCGCTGGCTGCTGCCGCGGCAAGGACGGTGGAGATGATTCGGGTCTTCGGCATACGCATACCTCGAGTTGGTCTCGGGCCCCTGGGTGGAGCGGTGTGTCACGTCCTCTATCGCCCGCCGGCCCTGGGCCGTTACACGCCGCGCGGGCAACGATCTCAAGTTTGGGTAAAGACCAGCATGTGAACGCCACAACCGACCACGGAGGGCGGCGATAGGGTGAACGCACCGCTGGCGGGCACCGCAGGCGTTCGTGTGACACGGGGAGATGATGGCGCTCTCGAACAGCGGCCCGGCGTCCGGCGACCGCTTCGTCTTCGACACCCACGTGCACGGCGCCGACCTCGTCCCGGCACCGTTCCGCCAGATCCACCGCCTGGCCAACATCCGGACCATGCCCCGCCCCGCGGGATTGGAGGTCCTCGCCGCCGCCGGTGTCGCGGCGGCCGTCGTGGCCGCCGTCGGTGATCCGATCGTGACGCGGTGGTACGGGCGCAGCGGCTGGCGGGCGGTCACCCACCAGCTCGATCGGCTCCGCTGCGCTGCCACCACGGCGGGCTGCCGCCTGGCCCGCGACGCCGGCGACGTGCGCCGCGGCAGGCCCAGCACGCCTGCGGTGCTCCTCGCCGTCGAAGGCGCCGACGCCATCGGGACCCGCATGGAGCGCGTCGACGAGCTCCACGCCCGGGGCGTGCGCGTCGTCGTCCCGATCCACCTGAAGCACAACCAGATCGGGACCACCTCGATGCCCTGGCAGCGCTACGCCGGACCGCTCCCGGTGCGCGCGCCGAGCCGGAGGGGTCTGAGCGCGTTCGGCCGGGACCTTGTGGCGCGCCTGGACGCTCTCGGCATCGTCATCGATGTCTCCCATGCCGACACCGAGACGACCCTCGGCATCATCGACGCCAGCCACCACCCGGTCGTGGCTTCGCACACCGGCGCGCGCTCGGTCCAGGACTTCGCGCGGTACCTGAGCGACGAGGAGGCGACCGCCATCGCGGCATCCGGTGGCGTCATCGGGCTCTGGCCCTACTTCCACCGGCGCCGAGGGGTGCCCGATGCCGACGCGCTGCGCGATCACGCCGCCCACCTCGCCGCGCTCGTCGGCGCCGACCACCTCTGCATCGGGACGGACCTCAACGGCGTGCCTGGCCTCATGGCCGGCTACCGCGGCCCGGCCGACCTCCCGGTCCTCGTCGCGGCGATGCAACAGGCCGGCCTCGACGACGACGAGGTCCGGGGCGTGCTCGGCCTGAACTTCCTCCGGGTCCTCCATAGGGTGGTCGGGGCATGACCACGACAGGCGAAGGGCCGGGATCGACACCCCACGAGCCGCTCTCCACCGCGACGGACCAGCCGCTGGCCGGCTGGTACCCCGTGTGCCGCGTCGGCGACCTGCGCGCCGGGCCGTTCGGGACCACCCTGATGGACACCCCGATCGCGGTGTTCCGAGATCGCTCGGGCGGCTGCCACGCCCTCGAGGATCGCTGCCCGCACCGCAACCTGCCGCTCTCCCTCGGCCGGGTCACCGACGACGGCTCGCTCGAATGCGCGTACCACGGCTGGCGCTTCGACGGCGCCGGACGCTGCCTCGCGGTGCCCGGCCTGACCGCCGGGGAGCCCGCCACCGGCGCCAACCCGGTCCCGACCCATCCCTGCACCGAGCAGGACGGCTTCGTGTGGGTGTGGGGTGATCGGCGCGTCGAGCCGTACGGCACGCCCGTCGCGCTCCCCGACCTCGGCGAAGGTGGGAGCGACCAGGTCGTCTTCCAGGAGGACTTCCACTGCCCGCTCATCGACGCGCTGGAGAACGCCCTCGACGTACCCCACACCGCGTTCTTGCACCGCGGACTGTTCCGCGGTGGTTCGACAGCATCGATCACGGCGGAGCGCCGCGCCCTCGACGGCGGGATCGAGGTCAGCTACCGCGGCGAGCCGGTCCGCTTCGCCGGGTTGCACCTGCCGGGGCCTGCACGGACCTTCGAGCACTGGGACCGCTTCCTTCTGCCTTCCGTGGCGCAGGTCGAATACCGGATCCCCGGGTGGTTGCGCCTCGTCAACACCATGCTGCACCTGCCGGTGTCGGCGGACCGGACGAGGGCTTGGTACGTCGTCCGCTTCTCGAGCCGCGTCCCCCGCCCGGTCGTCGCCGGCCTCGTGCGGGCCCAGGGGCGCAGGATCCTCGCCCAGGACGCCAACGTCCTGGAGCGTCAACAGGCCAACGTGCGCCGCTTCGCAGGACCGCGCTACGCCTCGACGGACCTCGACGTCATGGGACCCGCGATGCGCGCGCTCATCGAAGCGGCCCGGCACGGCCGTCGCGACGACGGCTCTGCCCCGACGACGGAGCCGCCGCCGGCGCGGGTGGTCTTCGACGCCTGAGGTGAGGCGGTCAGCGCTGACCCGACGCCGCGACCAGCTTGCGGTGGTCCCAGCTCACGATCCGTGTCGGGTTGACCTTGATGACGACCCGCTTGTGCAGCATGGCCTCGACGCCCGGTCTCATCTCTTCGGTGTAGGGGGCCATGTAGCGCTCGAAGACGCTCACACCGGCCTCCCACATCCGATCGGGGTCCTCGACGATCTCGCCGGTCCCGACGATCTCCACCCCTCGCAGCTCCTCGTAGACGTCGCCGTCTTCGACCAGGCAGGTGATCGTGGGGTTGCGCCGCAGGTTGAGCACCTTCTGCGACTTGGCCTTGGTCTCGAACGCGATCTCTCCCTCGAGGAACCCGTACCACATCGCGACCGCGTGGATCGTGCTGTCGTGGTTGATCGTGCACAGCGACATCGAGCGGCGGCCGTGGAGGAACTCGTCCACCTCGCCCGGGCTCATCTTGATGATGTCGCGCTGCTTGACCCCTTGGCCCATCCCGGGCGGCCGAGACTGCTGTGACACGTGTGCTCCTTTCCAAGCGGCTGCGTCGCCTGCGGTGTGCGTGACCCCCTACGGCATGAAGTCACCGCCGTTGACGTCGAGGCCGGCGCCGGTGATCACGCGCGCCAGATCCGAGCACAGGAAGGCAACGGCGTTGGCGCAGTCGGCATCGTCGGGGACGATGCCGAGCGCGATGTCCTTGGTGATCCCCCCGATGACGTCTTGCTTGCTGACGCCGCCTTGGGCGGCCGAGTCCACGTAGCCCTCGACCGGCGGTCCCCACATCCAGCCCATGAAGACCGAGTTGACGCGGATCTTGTGGGCTCCGAGCTCGCGGGCGAGCATCTTGGTCGCCCCCTCGAGCGCGGCCTTCGACGTGGCGTAACCCCCCTGGTAGGGCATGGGCTTGCGGTGGATCATGGAGTTCACGTTGACGATCGCACCACCACCGGCCGCCTTGAGATGGGGGACGGTCGCCTTGATCAAGTTGAGTGCGCCGAAGAGGTTGACCTCCATGGGCAGGCGCCAGTCCGCGAGGTCGGCATCCTCGAAGAGGGCGAAGGTGCCCGGGTTGTACGCGCTGTTGACCAGCGCGTCCAGGTGTCCGAACGCCTCGGCAGTGGCGTCGACCAGACGGGTGCACTGCGCCGCGTCGGTGACGTCGGTGGGCAGGGCGACGACCTCCCCGCCGCGCGAGCGGGCTTCGGCGGCGACCTCCTCCAAGAAGCCCTGGCTCCGGCAGCAGATGCCGATCTTGGCGCCTTCGCGCACGAAGGCATAGGCCAGCTCCTGGCCCAGCCCCGGGCCCATGCCCGAGATGACCGCGACCTTGTCGGCGAGCAGCATGGCGGCACCCTAGCGCCCGCGGTGCCAGCCGGGGCAAGAGCAGGGACCGGAACCGGCGACGTCAGTGGGTGGCGAAGAACTCGGCCAGCTGCTCGCAGACGTAGCCGACCGCCTCGTCGTCGAGGGCGTGGCTCATGGGCAGGATCATGCCGCCCGACATCACCAGATCGGCGTTGGGCATCCCACCACCGGGGGCGCGGTACTGCACGCCTTTCATCATCGGCTGGCGCAGCGCGTTGCCCGTCCACACCGTCCGGGTGTCGACGTCGCTCGCCTCGAGGAAGTGCTGCACGTCGTTGCGGGTGAAACCGGCGCCCGGTCGCACGATGACGGGGTAGCAGAGCCACGCCGTGTCGAGGCCCTTGGTCTGGCGGGGCAGGACGATGCGATCCTCATGGGCGGCGAAGAACTCCGTGTAGAGCGCGAAGTTGCGCTGCCGGCGCTCGTAGTTGCGCGGGAGCTTCTTGAGCTGCTCGAGGCCGAACGCGGCGCCGAGCTCGGACGGCTCGAAGTTCCACCCGAGCTCGTCGAAGATGAACATGTTGTCGTAGCGGACGCCGTCGACCTCCTCCCAGAAGTCCCGTTCGCCCTGCCGGCTGCCGTAGAGCTGGACCTCGGATCGCCGACCCCACCGCCGCAGCAAGAGGCCGCGGTCGCGCAGGCCCTCGTCGTCGAGCAGCACCATGCCGCCGTTGCCGGCGCAGGTGATGATGTGGGAGTTGGCGAAGCTGGTCAGGCTGATGTGCGAGCGGGTCCCCGTCGGGGTGCCCCGCAGGGTGGCGCCGAGCGCGTCGCAGGAGTCCTCCACGACCACCAGGCCGCGGCGGTCTGCGATCTGGCGGACGGCGTCCCAGTCGGGGGCGTTGCCGATCAGGTTGGGCAGGAGGATCGCCCGCGTGTCGGGGCCGATCATCTCCTCGATGGCCGCGACGTCGGCGTTGAAGGTGTCGGCCTCGATGTCGACGAAGACCGGCACGAGGCCAGCACGCACGATCGAAGAGATGTCGGTGGAAAAGGTGCATGTCGAGGTGATCACCTCCGACCCGGCGGGCAGGTCCAGCAGCTCCACCGCCAGGTACAGCGCCGAGGACCCGGAGTTGACCATGATCCCCGACGGCTTGCCGAAGAGCGCGGCGACCTGCCGCTCCATCTCCGCCACCCGTTCGCCGATCGTGAAGCTGGTGACACCACCGTCGAGCACCGCCATCACGGCATCTTTCTCCGCCTGGTCGTGCACGCTGCCGGAGTAGAGGATCCGCTTCATTGCTCCTCCTCGAGAAACGCCTCGATCGCCGTGGCCAGCTCGCCGGGGCGTTCGTAGGGCACCATGTGGCCTGTGCCATCCAGGGTCACGAGCGACGCCGATGGCACGAGCGACTGCCACCGCGCCGCGTAGCTCAACGGGATGTAGCGGTCGGCGGCGCCCCACACCAGCAGCGTGGGAGCCCGGAGCCGGTAGAGGCGCTTGGACAGCCGTCGGTCGGGGATCGGAAACAGGATCTTGCCCGCGGTGCCGAGCCGCCGGGCGTTGCCGATGAAGAACTCCGCCATGGCGCCCATGTCGGAGAAATCGACGCCCCCGGTGAGCAGTGCCGCTCCAGACGTTTCATCCGCGAAGAGCAGCCGAGGAAACTCGTGCGGCAGCAGGCTGAAGAGGTCGGCCAGCGGCTCGTCGTCGTCCCAGAGGCCGTTGGGCGCGACGAGCACCAGTGACTCCGTGCGCTCAGGGCACAGCGCCGCCATCTCCGCCGCGATCATCCCGCCCATCGAGTGCCCGACGAGTACGGGGCGCTCCACGCCGAGGGCATCCACGACGTCCCAACCGTGGAGGGCGAAATCGAGCATGTCCTCCAGGAGCTCTTCGCCCGTCGAGGTGCCGTAGCCGGGCAGCTCGGGCGCCGAGACACGAAACCCGGCGTCACCGAGTGTCTCGAAGAGGCGCCGGTCGTCGAGCAACCCGGCGGCACCGTGCAAGAACACCAGTGGCCGACCCTCGTCGGGACCGAACGACTCGGTGAGGCACACCGCACCCTTGGCGGTGTGGACCGGCGCCGCCGCCGCTGTCATGCCGCCGCCGTCATGTCGCCGCCTCGGGGACCGGGGCTGCACCGAGCGCGGCGTGCGACACCGGGTCGACCCGGCCCTCGAGGGGGTGGATCCACCAACGGTCGTCCCCGGCGTGATCCGGCCACAGGTCGCGCAGGTGGGGCATCACCTTGGTGGCGAACAGCTCGGAGGAGTAGCGGGTCTTCCAGTCTGGTTGGTCGCCGTTGTGCAGGAGGCAGAACACGTGGCCCAACCGCAACTGGTGGATCATGTCCTCCATCCGGTGCCTGACGGTGGCCGGGCTCCCGGCGATGACGTGGCCGCCCTCGACGAGATCCCCCCAGGTCAGCTCGGAGAACTTCCGCTGGGCCTCCGCGGTGAGCTGGTTGAGCGCGCCGGCCTTGATGGTGTTGATCGTGCGGTAACCCGGCGCGTCCGCGAAGCCCGGGTACACGTGCAAGCACCGGTTGTAGAAGTACAGGACGTGCTCGGCATAGAGGCGTTCGGCCTCGGCATCGGTGTCCGCCACGCAGATGATCTGCGCGAACGCCGCCCGGTACGGCGAATCGTCCTTGCCCCGCGCCGAAACCCGATCCCAGTACCCGTCGAGCAGCGCCTTGCCGCGCAGGTACCCGCCGAAGGACAGGTACGAGTAGTTGTAGTCGTGGTCCAGGCAGAAGTCCCACGTCTCGATGGAGCCGCCACCGGGGATGTAGATCGGCGGGTGCGGCTTTTGGATCGGCCTCGGCCAGCAGTTGACGTAGCGGAGCTGGTTGTACTTGCCGTCGAAGCTGAACGGCTCGTCGGAGGCCCACGCCTTCATGATCAGGTCGTGGCCTTCCGCGTACTTGTCACGGGTGAGCGCGGGGATCTGGCCGTAGCAGAAGTTCGTGTCCATCGACGTGCCGACGGGGAAGCCGGCGATCAACCGGCCGCCGCTGATGCAGTCCAGCATGGCGAACTCCTCCGCGACCCGGATCGGCGGGTTGTACAGCGCGATCGAGTTGCCGATCACGCAGATCGCCGCCGTGGACGTCCGCCGGGCCAGGCCGGCGGCGATGATGTTGGGTGACGGCATCAGCCCGTAGCCGTTCTGGTGGTGCTCGTTGACCCCGATGCCATCGAAGCCGAGCGCTTCGGCGTACTCGAGCTGGTCCATGTACTCGTGGTACATGGCGTTGGCCTTGGCCGGGTCGAAGAGGCGGCTGTCGATGTCCACCCACACCGAGCGGTTGGTCTCGCGGAAGTCGGCCGGCAGGTGCGGCCATGGCATGAGGTTGAACCAGGTGAACTTCACGATCGACCTCCCCCGTCCCCCGCCCAAGTGTGCCAGGTGTCCCGCTAGGTGCGCTCGTGGCGCTCGATGAAGCGGGCGACGAGGGTCGCAAAGCGCGTGGGGTCCGGTCGGAAGATGTCGTGGGACGAATCGTCGAAGGTGACGATCTCCACGTCGGGGACCGCCGCCCGGTAGCGCGCCACACCCTCGTCGCGGAGGAACCCGGGTCGGTCCGGCCGGCCACCGCGGACCACCAGCACCGGCGTGCCCAGCCGCGCCAGATCGTCCCACAACGGCCGCTCGACCGACTCCCGGGCGATGCCCTCCAGCGCGATCCTCGTGAGCCGGCTCGACACCGGCGTCCCCCGCCAGCGCCCGTCGTGGAAGCTCGGCACGAAGTCGACCGTCAGGCCGACCTCGCGGGCGTCGTAGTCGCCGATCGCGATGGTGAGGACCTGTTCGGGATGACGGAGCGCGAACCCGAGGCCGTACGACGTGCCCCGGGAGAAGGTCGCGAGGTGGAACCGGTCGATGCCGGCTTCCGCGAGCACCGCCTCGATGTCGCCGACGTGGTCGTCGAGGGCGTAGCCCCGCGGCGGGGAATCGCTCGCCCCGCGTCCCCGCAGGTCCATGACGACGGCCCGCCGGCCGAACGACGCGAGCACGTCGGTGTAGTCCGACGCCACATCGGAAAGGCCCGGGACGAACACGACCGGCGCGCCTCGGGCGCCGCCGCCTGGGCCGTCGAGGTAGTGGAGCCGGACGTCCCCATTGCGCGCCAGCCGCTCCCGGGGCACGGACCGCTCCGGGCCGGCGGCGCTCACCGGGTCGGGTGGATGATCACGACCGGGATGTCGCGGGTCGTCTTCTTGGCGTAGTCGTCGTAGGGCGGCCAGTGCCCGGTCATGATCGGCCAGAGCCGTACCTTTTCCTCAGGCGTCGCCGTCCGGGACCGGCCGACCATGCGCTCGGCGAGCACCTCGATCTGCACGTCGGGGTTGGCGACGAGGTCCCGGTACCACAGCGGGTGCTCGGGGGCGCCGCCCTTCGACGCGACCACCAGGTAGTCGTCGCCGTCGCGGCCGTAGATCAGCGCGCTCTCCCGGGGGGTGCCCGCCTTGGCCCGGGTCGTCGTGAGGATGAGGCACGGTGCACCGTTCCAGATGTGGCCGACCTCGCCGGCCGTCTCCCGGTAGCGGCGGATGTGCTCGGCGCCGAACAGCGAATAGTCGTACTGGGCCTGGCTCATGCCGTGCTCCCTTCCGTGAGGACGGACGGAGCCTATCGGGCAAGGCACCCGGGTCAGCCCGGCGATAGCGTGGCGCAGCCATGCCCTTCGCCGACCTCACCTCCAGTCCGCTCATCCAACTGGTGTCCCTTCACGGCCGGGGGGTCGTCGTCACCGGCGCGGGACAAGGCCTCGGCAAGGCCATCGCGGCGCGGGCGGCCGAGGCCGGCGCGTCGGTCCTGCTCGTCGAGCGCGACGCAGCCCGGGCCGAGTCCGCGGCGACGGACCTACGGCGCCGCGGCAGTCCCGATGCCGTCCACGTCGCGGTCGCCGACGTGTGCGACAGCACGGCGGTCGACGCCGTGTTCGAGCGGGCGCGCGAGCTGCTCCCCTCGTTGCAGGGTCTGGTCAACAACGTCGGCGTCTTCCCGCGCTCGGACGCCGTCGAGATGAGCGACGACGAGTGGCACCACGTGATCCAGACCGATCTCACCTCGGCCTTCTGGTGCGCACGCGCGTTCGCCCGGGCAGCCGATCCCGACCTGGGCGGCTCGATCGTCATGAACGGCTCGATCGAGTCGGTGCGAGGGCGGCCCGGGCTGGCGCACTACACCGCGGCCAAGTTCGGGATGGTGGGGATGGCCCAGACCCTCGCCATCGAGCTCGGCGCCCGCAACATCCGCGTCAACACCCTGGCACCCGGCCTCGTCGAGACCGAGAGCACCTCGGGGAGCGACGTGGTACGTGATCCACAGCGCCGGGCTCGCTGGGGCGCGGTCCTGCCGGCCGGGAGGATGGCGGTGCCCGACGACGTGGCGCGCGCGGCGCTCTTCTTCCTCTCCGACCTCTCGGGATACGTGACCGGCACGACGCTGCTGGTCGACGGGGGCGAGCGAGCCGGATGAGCCGGCCGGGGCCGCCGGCCGGCGGCCGGCCCGGCCCAGGCTCAGCGGTCGAGGCTGCCGAGGAACTCGACGAGCAGCGCGTTGACCTCGTCGGACCGCTCCTGCTGGAGCCAGTGCCCGCACCCCGGGAGCCACTCGATGCGACGCAGCCCCGGGACCTCTTGGCGCATCCGTTGGACCGCCTCTGGCGTGGCGCCGAGGACGACATCGTGTTGACCCCCGATGAACATCGCCGGCTGCTCGATGGAGAGGCCGGCAAAGGGCGCCAGCAGCTCGGCGTTGCGGTCGAGGTTGCGGTAGTAGTTGAGACCGCCCCGAAATCCGCTGCGCTCGAACTCGCCCGTGAACACGTCGAGGTCGGCCTCGGTCAACCAGGCCGGCAGGGCGGGGGGGTCGACGGTGGTGTCGAGGAACGTCGATCCGGGCGGGCGATCCCAGAACCTTCGCTGGTCCTCGGGGATGTCGCCCGAGATCGAGTACATGAGGCGCCGGATGCTGGCCCGCACGTCGGCTTCGAGCTCGGCTTCGGCGACCCCGGGCTCCTGGAAGTAGAGGATGTACACGAAGCGGTCCTCGGCCAGCGCGCCCAGGCTGGCCGTCGGCGCCGTCGCAGCCCGGTGGATCCCGTAGAACGGGACGCTCATGCCGACCACCGCGCGGAAGCGGTCAGGCCGCAGGAGCGCGGCGTTCCAGGCGACCGGGCCACCCCAGTCGTGGCCCACGACGACGGCGGTCTCCTCGTCCAGCGCGTCGAGCAGGCCGACCAGGTCCCCGACCAGGTGGAGCTGGGTGTAGGCCTCCACCGCTGCCGGCGCGTCGGTCGCCCCGTACCCGCGCTGCGAGGGGGCGATCACTCGGTAGCCCGCGTCGCGGAGCGGCGCGAACTGGTGCCGCCACGAGTACCACGACTCGGGGAAGCCGTGCAGCAGGAGCACCAGCGGTCCTTCGCCCGCCTCGGCGATCTCCATGCGGATGGTCCCGGTGTCCACCATCCGCCGGGTGACCCCCGGCGGCTCCGGCGATGCTGCCATGTCGATCTCCCGTCCGACTCCTGCGCAAGGACCGTACCCCCGCCGCTCACCACACGACGTGGAGCGACTCCAGGCTGCGGATCGAGAAGATGGGCCGGTAGCGGATCTCCCGGTCACCGAGGCGGAGCCCGGGCAGGCGCTCGGCGAGGACCTCCAGGGCGACGCGCGCCTCGAGGCGGGCCAACGGCGCGCCGAGGCAGTGGTGCACGCCCTTGGAGAACGCCAGGTGCCTCGACGCCCGCCTGCGGTGCAGATCGAAGGTGTCGGGATCGTCGAACACGCCTTCGTCGTGGTTGGCCGCCCCGAAGGGGATGAGCACCTTGGCCCCCGCCGGCAGATCCATGCCATCGAGCGTGACCGGGCACGTGGTCACCCGGTGCAGCACCTGGACGGGGGCGTCGAGGCGCAACGCCTCCTCGGTGGCCGAGGGGAGCAGCGCGGGATCCCGCCTCACTGCCTCCCAGCGCCCGGGATCGGCGAGGAGGTGACGCAGCAGGTTGCCGAGGAGGTTCGCGGTCGTCTCGTGACCGGCCACCACGAGGAGCATCCCGATCGACGCGATCTCCTCCGGGGTGAGGGGCGGCTCGACCGCCATCGCTCCACCCTCGGTGGTGCCGAGCACGAGCCCGCTGATGAGATCGTCGCCCGGCGCCGCGGCCCGCTCGGCGATCAGGTCGAGGCAGTACTCCCAGTACGCCACGCAGTCCTCGGCGCGGGCGACGTCGTGGCCGTCGACGATCTGTGCGACGTAGAGCTCGATGAAGCGCGACGTCCAGTGGTGCACACGATCGAGGTCCTCGTCGGGCACGCCGAGCATCCCGAAGATCACGCGCGCGGGCAGCGGCAGGCAGTACGCCGTGACCATGTCCGCCTGGTGGTCCTGCTCGATGCCGTCGATCAGCTCGTGCGCGACACGCCGGATCCGATCCTCGAGCGCCGCGACGCGACGGGCGGTGAACGCCTGCATGACGGCTTGGCGGATGCGCGTGTGCTCCGGAGGGTCGGTGTCGAAGTTGGGCCGCCACCCGAACCCCTCGAGCAACCGGCCGGCCGCCGGATCGAGCCCCGGGGGCGGGTGGATGGCGGCTGCGTTGGAGAACCGCTGGTGGTCGGTGACGATGGCCTCGACCTGGTCGTAGCGAGTGACCACCCACGCGTCGAGCGCCTCACTACGGAACACCGGTGTGGAACCACGCCGGGCGGCGAAGAACGGATACGGGTCCTGCACGACCTCGGCGTCGGTCAGGTCGACCTCATCGGCTGCCTCTGTGTCCGACCCTGCACCTGTCGACTGCTCCCCCACCGCGCACCTCCCGCGGGTCCCCGCCCGTGGAGCCGACGCTATGCCATGGGCGGAGCGCCAGCCCCGGCGACGGGGCCCGGCCGAGGCGTCAGGCGCGGCGCAACAGGTCGTCGACGATGATCTGAGCCGTTGCCGGGCAACCCTTGGTGAAGCCGAAGAGGGGCCCGAAGTCACGGGTGGAGGTGAACCCCGGCAGGTACAGCCCGGGCCGAGTCGATTGGAACGCGGTGTCGAGCACGGGGAACCCGTCGACGACCTCCACGTCGTCGATCACGCCCGCCAGGTGGGGCACCGACGCGACCTCGGCGCGGTAGCCGGTGGCGAAGACGACGCGGTCGACCGCCCGCCGCTCGCCGTTGGACAGCGCCACGTCCACCCCGTCGTCGCGCGGGGTGGCCTCCACCACCGAGGTGTCCGGCCAGCGGTGCAACGCCGCCCGCGCCAGGCGCGCCACCAGCCACCATTCGAGGGTGAGCCGCCCGACCTCCCAGAAGCGCCGACCGATGTGCTCCCGCTGCTCGGCGGAGAGCGTACGCCACCATCCCGGCGTGGCCCGCGTCGCCTCGACGTACTCGTCGGTGAAGGCCCAGCTGACGCGCTCGAAGCGGGGGACCGGGTGCCGGTGCACGATGTCGATGCGCTCGGCGCCGTGCTCACCTGCGAGCGCGGCCCACTCGTACGCGCTCTGCCGACCGCCGATGATCAGTACCCGCGCGCCGCGCAGGGCCTCGAAATCGACCAGGTCGCAGGTGTGCGCCGCCACCCCGGGAGCGAGGTGGGCCGCCCATCCGGGGAACTGGCGGAAGTGGCGCACCCCCACGGCGGCCACGACCGAGCGGGCGGTCAGCTGCGACCCGTCGTCGAAGGCGACGTCGAAGACGCCGTCGCGCCACGCCATGTCACAGACGTGGCGCTCGTCGGTGCAGACGCCGGTCATCTCGCAGAACCATGAGGCGTATTCCAAGAACACGCCGATCGGGACCGGATCGACGTCGGACGCAGCGATGCCCCGATCCTCGAGGAAGTGCTCGAAGGTGGCGACACCAGCGGCGTCGAGATGCCAGTCCGGCCCCGAGCGCAGGAACATCTCGTCGGGCATGCGCGCCGCGCTGCCTCGCTCCTGTACCCGACGAGGCTACGTCCGCAACGCCTGCGGTCGGATCGGGGCACGGGCACCCCGAGCTAACTTGAGGTGCCCGCGGCGCGCGACGTCCGCGCTCGAGGCGGGCCCGGCGAGGAGGACTGCCGTGGGAGCACACCGAGACCTGCTCGGCCGGCATCGGTCGGTCATGCCGTCATGGCTCAGCCTCTACTACGACGAGCCGATCCAGCTCGCCAGCGGCAAGGGCCTGCGGGTCGTCGACGGGGAGGGGCGCGAGTACCTCGACTTCTTCGGCGGGATCCTCACCACCATCTCCGGCTACGGCGTGGAGGAGGTCGTGGACGCGGTGCGCGAGCAGGCCGGCCGCATGATGCACACCTCGACGCTGTACCTGATCGAGCCGATGGTGGCCCTGGCGGAGCGCATCGCCGCCCTGTCGACCATCCCCGATGCCCGGGTCTTCTTCGTCTCCTCCGGGACCGAGGCCAACGAGGCTGCCCTCCTCTTTGCGACGTCGGCCCGCCGGTCCAACCAGATCCTCGCCCTGCGCAACAGCTACCACGGCCGATCCTTCGCCGCCCTCGGAGTGACCGGGATCCGGGGGTGGTCGCCGTCGAGCCTGAGCCCGTTGTCGGTCGGCTACGTGCACAACGGGTACCGCTACCGCAGCCCCTTCGGCCACCTGGGCGACGAGGACTTCGTCGCGGCGATCGTCGCCGACCTGCGCGACGTCATCGCGACGGCGACCGCCGGTGATGTCGCGTGCTTCATCGCCGAGCCCATCCAGGGTGTCGGTGGGTTCGCCATCCCTCCTGACGGCATGCTCGGCGCGCTGCAGGCCGTGCTGCGCGAGCACGGCATCCTGTACATCTCCGACGAGGTGCAGACCGGCTGGGGCCGTACCGGCGAGCATTTCTGGGGGTTCGAGTCCCACGGCGTCGCTCCCGACCTGGTGACCTTCGCCAAGGGGCTGGGCAATGGGCTGGCCATCGGCGGGGTCGTCGGTCGGGCCGCGGTGATCGAGTCGATCGGCGCCAACTCCATCTCCACCTTCGGCGGCAACCCCCTGAGTGCGGCCGGCGCGCTCGCCAACCTCGAGTACCTCCTCTCCCACGACCTCCAGGCCAACGCGAGGCGCATCGGACGGCACTTCCTCGCCCGGCTCGCGCCCCTGGTCGAGCAGATCTCGATCGTCGGCGAGGTCCGCGGTCGGGGCCTCTGCGTGGCCATCGAGCTCGCCGACGCGCACAAAGCGCCCCTCGCGAACCACCTCGCCCGGGTCCACAACCTGACCAAGGAGCGCGGCCTGCTGGTGGGGCGGGGCGGGAGCCTCGGCAACGTGTTGCGCATCGCACCGCCGATGTCGATCACCGCGGCGGAGGCCGACGAGGGCATCGACATCCTGATCGATGTCATCGAGCAGGTCGACCGCGAGTCGCCGGCCTGAGCACGCCGGCCGGCGGCGGCGGCGGCGCGACAGCCGGCAACGGCGCCCCAGCGCGTCAGTCGCCGCCGGCCCCGGGTGCCCAGGGCCAGGAGGACGCGACCCGGCGGTAGAGGGCCACGTGGTCCTGGACCATCCGCTCGGCCGAAAAGCGCTCCTTGGCCGTGACGCGACAGGTCGAGCGGTCCAGCTCGCCGACCCGTTGCAGCGCCTCTACGAGGGCATCGTGCCCGGTGCGCAGAAATCCCGTGCGCCCGTCGTCGACGATCTCGGGGGCGGCGCCCCACGGGGTGGCGATCACCGGTGTCCCGCAGGCGAGCGCTTCGATCATGACCAGGCCGAACGGCTCGGGCCAGCGGATCGGGTTGAGCAGGCACGAGGCCGACGCCATCAGCTCGAGCTTGTCGGCTCCGCCGACCTCACCGACGAACTCCACGTCGCCGCCGAGCAGCGGTTGGATCTGGTCCCGGAACCAGGCGATCTCGGGCTCCTCGCGCATCTTGGCCGCGATGAGGAGCGGGACCCCGGCTTCCCGGGCCGCCCGTATCGCGGTGTCGACACCCTTGTCGGGTGTCATCCGCCCGACGAAGAGGGCGTAGCCCCCCCGACCGTCGCCGGCAGGGAACGACGCGACGTCCACCCCGTGATGGATGATCGCCGCGACCGGGACATCCGTCGCGGTTGACGCCTGGTGGTGGGAGATGGCGACCAGCGGCACGCGGGCGGTCGCGGCCCGGTAGAGCGCGGTCAACCCCTCGTCGAAGGGGCCGTGGTTGGTCGTGACCACCGGCTGGTGGGGGAAGCGGGCCGCGTACAGCGGGCCGCTCAGGGTGTGATCGTGGATCACGTCGCAGTCCGAGAGCTCGTCGTAGGCGGCGATCACCTGCCGGAGCTCGGCGAGCGGTCCTCCGCCGTTGACGCCTGTCGCCGTCGGGTGCACGGAGCGGACGGCGACGGCGCAGGTGCTGTCCCCGGTCGCGAACAGCACGACTTCGTGGCCGGCGGACTCGAGGCCGCGCGCGAGCACGTCCAGCATTGCTTCGGTGCCCCCGTAGGCCGGGGGCGGGACCTGGACCCATGGCGGGGCGATGATGCCGATGCGCACCGTGGCGCCTCCTTGTCGTGTCGACGCCCCGAGGGCCCCAGCAGCTCGGGGACGCACGGTGGGTTCAGCTCGGGTCGACGACCGGTGCGCCCGTCCCGGCAGCCGCTCCCATGTTAGCACTCGAAGGGTGAGAGTGCTAACGCCTCGACACGGCGGCCTGGGTCAGCGGACCACCGGATCGGCCGGGCCTGCCCTCTCAGGCCACGAGGTGGTCGAGCAGGCCCTCGGCGACGTAGGCCGGGTACTGGTGCGCCTGCACGGGACGGGGAACGGTGCCGGGGTAGCCGAGGCGGGTCCGCACGCCCTCGTCGAGGTAGTACCCCCCGGCCACCACCCAGCGCAGCGCACGGAGCCCGCTGCGATCCTCCGACGCCAGCCGGGCCAGCGTCGCCGCCGGATCGGCCTCGACGGTCTCGGACAGCACTGCCAGGAGCGGCGCCGCCAGGTCCGGGCGGGCGCGAAGCACACGGTCGAGGAGCGCCTCGTGCACCCCGACCTCGCTCGCCGGCGGCATCCCCTCGCCGGCGGGGATGAGCACGTCCGCCACGCGAGCCAGCCGCGCCCGGGCAGCGGGCGGGAACGTGACCCCCGCACCGAGGCGCAACCGCACCGACCCACCAGCCGGCACCGACCGACCAGCCGGCACCGACGCCGGGCCGATCCTCGACGCCGGGATGTCGAAGCCGGCAACCGACGACGGCCGGCGGGGCACCGGCAGGTGGCGGCGGCGCTCGACGAGATGGTCCGCGGCGCGCAGTGCCAGCGCGGAGATGGTGCTGGTCGGGTTCGCCGCGCCCGCCGTCACGAACACGCTCCCGTCGATGATGCCCAGGTTGGCCACGTCGTGGGTCATGCACCAGGGGTCGACGACCGACGAGGACGGATCGTGACCCATCCGGGCGGTCCCCATGAAGTGCCCGTTCGGCACGCGCAGGACCGACTCGACCGTCCACGCGCCCGCCTCGAGGAGAGACTCGGTGGCGCGCGCCACCTGCCAGTCCATCATCCGCGCCGAGTTGTCCGAGAGGCGGTACACGACCTTCGGTGCAGGGATGCCCGACCCGTCGGCCAGGGTGGCCGACAGCTCCACGCGGTTGGCCTCCTCGGGCAGGTCCTCGCACAGGATGGCCCACATGGCGCCGCGCCCGAGGCGCTGGCGGACGTTGGCGTGGTGCGCCGCGCCCCAGGTGCCGTCGGCCCGGGGGGCGAAGACGGCCCGCAGCGGACCGCCGGCCGATCCGAGCTCCCACAGCCCGCCGCGCACGAAGCCCCGATCGGCGTCGCTGCCGGCGAACTCCAGGCTCTGGATCAGCCCGCCCGAGTGCGCCTGCCAGCCCTCGAGCGCGTCATCGAACAAGCCGGTGACGGTCGCCAGGGGGTGGAGCATCAGCCGCCGACCCACCAGTCCCGACGAGTTGGCCAGGCCGTCGGGGCACCCGGCGCCGGCGGAGGCGAGCAGGAGGCGGGCGGAGCCGATGGCGTTGGCGGCGAGCAGCACGACATCCGCGCCTTGGAGGTGCTCGTGGCCGTCCTGATCGACCCACTCGGCGCCCGCGACCAGCCCGCGCCCGTCGGTGACCAGCCGGCGCACCCGGGCCCCGGTCACGACCCGGCCACCGCGCGCCACGACGTGGGGCCAGTGGGTGAGGTCCGTCGACGCCTTGGCCCCCTCGTTGCAGCCCGACCCGCAGGTCCCACGCTGGACACAGGCATGCCGTCCTTGGTAGGGCGCGGAGAGGATGGCGTTGGATTGGGGCCACCAGTGCCACCCGAGGCGGGCATGGGCGCGCGCCACCCGGAGACCCGTCTCTCCGATCGGCAGCGGCGGCAGCGGCGGATCGGCGCCGGGTGGGTACATCGGGTTGCCCCCCAGACCGGACACCCCGAACTCGCGCTCGACGCGCTCGTAGTAGGGCTGCAGATCGGCGTAGCCGATCGGCCAGTCGTCGGCGACGCCGTCGAGGGTGCGGACCTGGAAGTCCGCGGGCAGCATGCGGGGCCACTGGGCCGCGTAGAGGATCATGCCACCCCCGACGCCGTTGAAGTTGACGATGCCGAGGTCGGAGTCCCCGAGGTCGACCGGGTAGTCGGCCGGCGCATTGCGCACCGACGGGACGCTCGACCACTGCTTGGCGGCGGCCAGCTCCCACTCGGCGGAGGCCCCGGGGTAGGAGTCCCGGTCGGGCCACACCCCCTGTTCGAGGCAGACGACCGACAAGCCCGCCTCGGCCAGACGGCGGCCTGCGACACCCCCCGAAGCGCCGGCACCGACGATCAGGACGTCGGCGTGCCCCTCATCCATGGCCACCACGCTCAGAGGACGGGGTTCGGCGCGGGCGACGGCCGGCGGCTGGTGCCGCGGTGGCGTCACCTCGCCCACGACGAATCAGCCCGGCCACGTCGAGCAAGATAGCCCGCCGGTCCCGACCGGCGACCGGCGGGGGCGACGGGCCGGCCGGCGACGGGCCGGCCGGCCGCTCAGGACGAGCGGCGGAGCAGCGCGATCTCGCGTGGGAGCCCTCGCACCGCGAGCGCGTCGCCGTCGACCTCGATGGTCATGCGCCCGGCGCCGATGGGCACGTCCACCACGCTGAGGTGGCGGGCGGCGGGCGGGAGCACCGGGTCGACCGTGATCGAGTGGGACGGGAGGTCGGGTTCGAGCCCGAGCAACGCCCGCACCACCAGCAACGGCGAAGCCGCCGCCCACGCCTGGGGCGAGCACGACGCCGGGTAGGGCACGGGCGCGGCGACGTCTCGCACGCCGAGGCCGGCGAACAGCTCGGGCAGCCGCCCGCCGGTCGCGCCGGCCGCCGCGAGCAGACCGCCCGCCAGGGTGAGCGCCTCGTCAGCGAAGCCAGCCCGGCGCAGGCCGGCGATGCAGATCGCGGTGTCGTGGGGCCAGACGGACCCGTTGTGGTAGCTCAGGGGGTTGTAGCGCTGCATCGAGGTCGCCAGGGTGCGCACCCCCCAGCCGCTGAAGAGCCCCGGTGAGGTCAACCAGCGCGCCACCCCCGCGGCCTGATCGCGGTCGCGCACGATCCCGGTCCACAGGCAATGGCCCATGTTGGACGCGATCGCGTCGACGACCCGCTTGTCGCCGTCGAGGGCGATGGCGAACGCGCCCGCCTCCGGCATCCAGAAGTCGCGCTCGAAGCGCGCCTGCAGCGCCTCGGCACGGGCCAGGCGGGCATGGGCCAGCTCCTGATCCCCGGTCGCCGCGGCGAGTGCCGCACCGGCCACCCACGCCCCGAACGCATACGCCTGCACCTCGGCCAGCGCGATCGGACCGCTCGGCAACCGGCCGTCGGCGAAGGACACCCCGTCGAAGGAGTCCTTCCACCCCTGGTTGACGAGAGAGCGCGGGCTCCGCGCCTGGTACTCGATGTACCCGTCGCCGTCGCGATCGCCGGGCCCCGCCATCCACCCGAGCGCAGCATCGACCGCCGGGAGCAGATCCACCAGCCGCGCCAACGGGATGCCCCAGCGCCACAGCTCGTGCACCAGCATCACGAAGAGCGGCGTGGCATCGACCGACCCGTAGTACACCTCACCGTCGGCGAGTGCGAGCGAGGTCCCGGCGGAGAAGCGCACCTCATGCAGGATCCGGCCCGGCTCCTCCTCGGTGGCCGGATCGTCGCAGCGACCTTGGAGGCGGGCCAGGGCCCGCGCCGTCGAGAGGCCGATCGTCGGATCGAGCAGCAGCGCCATCCAGGAGGTGAGGATCGAGTCCCGCCCGAAGAGCGTCATGAACCAGGGCGCGCCCGCCGCGATCAGAGGATCGTCGGGGTGCTCGGGCTCGAAGATCCGCAGACCGCCGAGATCGATCTCCGCCCGTTGGAACGCGACCGCCAGCGCAGGCACGTCGGTGCGCACCCGTGGGACCACCTCATGCCAACGGGCCTGGCGCTTCGACGGCAGCGCCGCGTCGGCGCGCTCCCCGCAGCGGTAGGTGGGTTGGATCTCCTCGCCGCCCCGGATGGCCGCCAGCTCCACGCAGCCCTGCCAGTCCGCTCGGCCGTGGAGGTCGACTCGCCAGCGGATGCGCCCGTCCCCCCCAGCGACGGATCCCGGGGAGGGGCGGACCAACAGGCCGCGCCGGCGAGCCGCGTCGGCGAAGGTGAGGCAGCCGCCGGCCACGCTGAAGGGGACCGACGCACCCCGCGCCCGGCCCTCCTTCACGGCGAAGAGGTCGGCCAGGTCGGTGCGGACGGTCAGCTCGACCAGCGCTGATCGGTGCTGCGGGGTGAGGTTCTCGACGCGCAGGTCGATGCGCATGCCCCGCCCGACGTGCAACTCCGTGAGCACCAGCAGCTCCCGGTCACGGCTGCGACCGACGAACATGGCCTCGAACGGCGACCGCTCGACGACGGTGAGGGCCTCGACAGATGCACCGTCCACCGTGAGGATCATCGTGGAGCACACCCGGGTGTCGGCGACGAAGAGGCCCTGGACCGAACCGGGGACGATGTTGCCCGCCCTGTCGCAGATCGCGAACGTCGCTCCTTCGACCAGCGTGACAGTCCCCGCGGGGACGGGCTCGCTCTCCTCGGTGAAGGTGAGGCGCTCCCCCGGAGGGGGATGCACCTGGTCTGGTGGCACCGATCGGCTCCTCATCGAGCAGGCGGTCGCGGGCTCGGCCGGTCAGCTGGCGCCCCGTCTTAGCACCCGCCATGCGCCATCGCAACGGCGCCACGACCGGGCAGTCCGGCGGCGGAGCCCGCAGTTGGTCCTCCCGGTCATGACGAACGACCCCTACCCGAACGATCCGCTGCGGCGCATCGTGAGAAGTGAGAGCAGTTTCGAAAAGTGGAGAAAGGAGGGAACATGGCACTGATCAGGCACAGGGAGCAAACGCCGGAGCTGGTCAGGGACTGGCCGTTGCCCACGCTGCCCGGGTGGCGGTGGTTCGACGAGCTCCTCCGGGATGTCGATGGCCGTCAGATGATCAAGGTCGAGGAGTTCGCGGAAGGCGACGACTTCGTCGTGCGCGCCGAGCTTCCCGGCATCGACCCCGACAAGGACGTCGAGATCACCTTTGAGAACGGGTTGCTCCACATCACCGCCGAGCGGACCGAGAAGGAGGAGCACACCGAGCGCGACTTCCATCGGCGCGAGATGCGCTACGGCTCCTTCGCCCGCACCCTCGGCCTCCCCGAAGGCGTGGACGAGACCAAGATCGCGGCCACCTACAAGGACGGGATCCTCGAGGTCCGCATGCCCCTGCCGGCGGCGGTCAAGGAGCCCGTGCACCGGGTGCCCGTGACCCAGGGCTGAACAGCACCGTCCCGATCGGGATGCCCCGCCCCCCCGGTTCAGCCGGGGGGGCGGGGGCGCGCCCGGCCTGCTCGGGCGCACCAAAGGGCCGCCGGGGCGGAAGGAGCACAGGGCCCCTCCGCCCCGGCGGGCACCCTCAGGACCGGTCGCCGGGACGCATCCCCCGTGCCGCCTTCGAAACCTCCTCGCCGGCATCGGACAGCGTCGTGGTCATCGCGCCGACGAGCGACTCGATGACCTTGCCGACGTCCTCGCGCACGGCCGGGTCGCCAACGGCGTTGCCGATGGCGGAGAAGCTCGACTCGAACGTCGCGCCGAGCTTGTCGAGCGCATCCTTGACCTCGGCCGCCGCCCTCGGGTCCGTGCCGGCCTGCTCGAAGTGGCACCGCAGCTTCAGCGCCAGCGCGCTCAGGTGATCAGCCACCTCCGACCAGGCCTTCTTGGTGTCGGTGATCGTCGTCATGACCCACCTCCTCATGACCGATCCTCCTCCTCCTGCGCTCGGCGGAGCAGGGTCGAAGGTCAGGTTCACGACGGCGGGACGGACGGACCTCGGCTGGATCTCGGGCGCGGGGCCCTCGCCGCCCCGGTCGGCCCCCTCAGCCCCGGAAGGTCTGGATCCGCGCGTGGTGCGCCATGGCCGAGCCGGCAGGGCCGAGCAGCATCTGGGCCCGCAGGTTGCGCTTGTGCATCAGCGCGAGCAGCGCCTCGTCGTGTCGGCCCGTGTCGGCGTCGGCGAGCACGAAGCGCTCGAGCTCGGCCTCACCCTCGATCCACGACGTAGGCCGATGCCCGAGGAGCTGGTGCAGGTCGTCGAGGTCGTGCTCCGACGCGGCGTCGCCGATCTCGTCGATGCGTGCGGCGTGGCGGGCCAGGCGGAACATGGTGCGGAGCTTGTAGCGCAGGTACTCGTCGTCGGTCTGGATCGTGCGCAGGTTGCGCACCAGGTGATCGAGGGCGACGGTGCCGCGCGACTCGCGGGGATCGGGCATCTCGACCGTCGGCAGCTCGACGTCGAGGATCTCCGCCAGGGCCTCCGTGGCGAACAGGTTGGTCTCGCAGCACCACTGGAGGTTGGTCATGAGATCGGACTCCGGCGCAGGCTCCCGCAGAGCCGCACCGAGGGGCAGCTGGTTGGACAGCGTGAACGCGAAGTGGTGCCGCTGGATGGCGTCGAGATCGACGGGCTCCCCCGTCAGCTCGCTGTAGCGGTCGTAGAGCTCGGGGAAGTCGCCGTAGCCGATCACCGTGTCGCGCATGCGCCAAGCGGCGAGATCCATCATCGGATCGCCGATGTGGCCGATCTCCACGTCGAGCAGGGCGACGATCCTGCCGCCCTCGTGGTGGAACTGCCCCGAATCCCACACGATGGCCGACTCGCGCCCGTGTGAGACGGGGGGGTTGCGCTTCAACCACCCGAGGCTGAACTCCATGAACGGGTCGGGCAGGCGCTTGGACGCGCGGTACACGCGCTCGTAGCGGCTCATGCCGAAGGTGCCCGACTCCTCTGGGCGCGCGGCGCGGAGGATCCCTCCTTCGACGAAGGGACCGATGTCCAGTGCGTGCAGCCTGGCGAGGATCTGCACGTAGTCGTCGACGACGGAGCGCCGCTCCTCGTCGGTCGCCTTCTCGAAGTCGTTGCGGCCCGGGACGCGGTCCATGACGTAGGCGGCCGGATCGTCGATCCAGCCGTACACCTTGGCCGTCGGGATGCCGTGGTCGTGCATCAGCGCCTGCAACCGCATCTCGTGGTCGAGCGGGAACACCAACGTCATGTCGGTGCGATCACCCCGCACGCACAGCTCGAGGCGCTCGCCGTCGCGCTCGACGTCGGCAAACCACACCGGGCGCCACCTCGGCTGGCGGCTGATGCGCACCACCTCCCCGATGTCGCGCGTCAACCATGCCGAGATCTTGGCGGTTCCGTCGTCGTCGGCATCGGCCATGGTGCGCCCCCTCAGGCTCTGGGTCGGTGGTGGCCCCGAGTGTGCCACCACACGCCATCGGCCCGCCGCGGCCTGCCCCGCTGGTTACCCCTGGCGCCCCGAAGCCCGGCGACGGGCACCACCGCCGGACGTGGCACCGCCCCAACCGGACCCCGACTGGGACCGGGCACGACCGCGCCGCGGGCCGCCGGCATGCTCGAAGGGACGGCGATCGGAGGAGGTCCGGGAGGGCTCGGGCGCGGGCGGCGGCGGCGGCGAGCGCCGCGCCACGGGCGGGCCGGTGAGCGCGGTGGTCTGCGCGTCCCCGGGGACGACGTCGGCGGTGCGGGGCTGGATCGCGGCCTGCCGCACCAGCGACCGCACGTCGCGCACCTGGTCGGGCGTCACGATCGTGACGACGACGCCCGCGGCGCCGGCGCGCGCCGTGCGGCCCGAGCGGTGCAGGTACGCCTTGTGCTCGGCCGGTGGATCGACGTGGACGACGAGGGCGATGTCATCGACGTGGATGCCCCGCGCCGCGATGTCCGTTGCGACGAGCACCCGGACGCGGCCATCGGCGAATGCGGCCAGGTTGCGGTCACGGGCGCTCTGGGCCAGGTTGCCGTGCAGATCGACCGCGGGGATGCCCGCGGCGCTGAGCGATCGGGCCAGCTTCTTGGCGCCGTGCTTGGTCCTCGTGAAGAGCAGCGCGCGACCGGCCCCGGACGCCAGCTCGGTCACGACGGCCGCCTTGTGCCCGGTCTGGACGTGGAAGAGGTGGTGCTCCAGTCGCACGGGGGACGCGTCCGGCGGATCGACCGAGTGGGTGGCGGGCAAGTGCAGGTAGCGCTTGACCAGCGAGTTGACGGCCTTGTCCAGGGTGGCGGAAAAGAGCAGCCGCTGGCTGCGCCCCGGGGTCTGGTCGAGGAGGCGGGTGACGGCGGGGAGGAAGCCGAGGTCGGCCATGTGATCGGCCTCGTCGAGGACCGTGATGCGGATGCGGTCGAGGCTGCAGTGGCCCTGGCCGATGAGATCCTCGAGCCGGCCGGGCGTGGCCACCACGATGTCGGCGCCCCGACGCAGCGCGGTGGTCTGTGGCCCCTGGGAGACCCCGCCATGGACCGTCGCGCAGCGCAGCCCCATGGCCTCCGCCAACGGGCGCACGACCTGGGCGACCTGGGCTGCGAGCTCCCTCGTCGGCACGAGCACGAGCGCGCCCGGCCGTCCCGGCGTGCGACGGTGGTCCGAGCTCATCAGGGCGGCAACGACGGGTACGGCGAACGCGATGGTCTTGCCGCTCCCGGTCTGGCCGCGGCCGAGCACGTCGCGACCGGCGAGCGCGTCGGGCAGCGTGGCCGCCTGGATCGGGAACGGCGCGGTCACCCCGGCGAGGGCGAGGGCCGCGACCATCGGCTCCGCGACCCCGAGCTCGCTGAAGGAGCGGTCGAGGGGCGGTTGCACCGTGACGGGCGCAACCTGCGCGACCGTCGGGACCGGCGCTTCGCGCTGCTCGGCCGGGCGCGACGGGCGGATGTGTCGACGCGGGCGTCCACCCGCGTGCATGTTGGACGACAAGAAGGTGTTCCTTTCGGGAGCGATGCAGGCCGTGGATGCTTCGGCCACACGCTCGTCGAGCAGGAACCGTGGGTCGCGAGATGCGCCCGCACTCTGGCCGCGACAACCCAACGCAGGATGCCGCTGGGTCCCATGGTACCGCACAGAGCCGGATGCACCCCGACACCACCCGCGGGAACGGATCGGCAGCCCTCGCGCGGCGACCCTCCGGGCAGGGCGCGGCGGGCTACGCGGTCGGCACCCGGTCGCCTTGGAGCACCGGGCGCGCCGACGCGATGTGCTGGAGTTGCTCGCGCAGGCTGGCCACGTCGACCGGCTTGTTGAGGTAGCCGTCCGCTCCGTTGTCGAGGGCGAGGCGCTGGGTCCGCTCGGTCTGGTGGAACGAGCACACCAGGATCCCGAGGCGCGGGAAGTGCTGGCGCAGCACGGCAACCGTCTCCAGCCCCACCTCGACGGGCATCTGGATCTCGACGACGACCACGTCCGCGCAGGTGCGGCCGACCTCCTCGACCGCGGCGGCCGCGCTGTCCGCCTCGCCCATCACGACCACGAGCCCGCTGCTCTCCAGCAGCACGCGCATGACGCCCATCCGCTCGGCGCGCACGTCGACGAGCACCACGCTCACCAACGGCGGAGCAGCAACGGTGGGAGCGGTCGTACCGGGATCACTCATGAGAGCCTGCCGATGTTTCGCGCCGCGCCGAGCGGGAGCTCCGCAGGCAACGGATGGGGGACGACTCTGGGCAGTGTCAGCACGACGGTCCTCTTGCGGTCAGCTCAGGAGAGGCGTCGAGCTCCAGACCGGACATGCCAGCAGAGCCGAAGCGAGGCGTCCCTACCAAGGGTCTCGGTTCGACCGTACCAGTGTTTCGACGGGTCGTGAGCCTCGCCGGGGCGGCGACACTCGATCACCGACGCCGGCGGCACCAGCGTGAGCTAGCGTCCCCTCGTCGGTACGCCGCCATCACGCGGGCATCGCGGGCCGCTCGGTGGTCTCGCACGAGGGGTGGATCCATGATCGGACGATCGAAGGCACTCGCCGTCGCTGCACTCGTCGCTCTCGTCGCCACCCTGGCCACCCCCTCGGTCGCCCAAGCCACGCCATCTCCGGCCAGGGTGTTGCAGGTGGGCACCGTCAGAGGCATCCGCGGCGCGTACTCGACCATCCAATCGGCAGTCGACGCGGCCCGACCCGGCGACTGGATCCTCATCGGCGCCGGCGACTACAAGGAGCAGGGCGCAGCTGGCGACGGCGTGTTGATCACCACACCGTCGATCCACCTGCGCGGCGTGGACCGCAACGGCGTCGTGGTGGACGGGACCAAGGCCGGCTACCCCGAGTGCAGCGCCGATCCCGCGGCGCAGGACTTCGGACCGGGAGGCGCCGGCCGCAACGGCATCGAGGTGCGCAAGGTCGACGGCGTCACCATCGACAACCTCACCGTGTGCAACTTCCTGAGCAGCGCGTCGGGTAGCAACGGCAACCAGATCTGGTGGAACGGCGGCGACGGCAGCGGCCGGATCGGGCTCGGCAGCTACCACGGCGCGTACTTGACGGCCACCAGCACCTGGTTCGACCCGAAGGTGGCGAACGCCGGCCAGTACGGCATCTTCGTCAGCAACGCCAAGGGGCCGGGCACGATCGAGCGCTCCTACGCCAGCAACATGGCGGACTCCTCCTTCTACGTCGGCGCCTGTGGCGACTGCAACGCCGTGCTCGACGGCGTGCACGGGCAGAACAGCGCACTCGGCTACTCCGGGACCAACGCCGGCGGCCACCTGGTCATCGAGAACTCGGAGTGGGACACGAACCGCTCCGGCATCGTCCCGAGCTCCCTCGCCAACGACGATCCCCCCTCGCCCCAGGACGGCGCGTGCCCGGGTCAGCCCACGCGGTCGTGCACGCTGATCGAGCACAACTACGTGCACGACAACAACAACCCCAACACCCCCGCCATCGGCCTGACCGCCGGAGCGGTGATCGGCACGGGCATCGACCTGACCGGCGACCGCAACGACACCGTCCGCAACAACCTAGTGGTCAACAACGGGTCGTGGGGGATCCTCGTCAACGACTACCCGGATCCCTCCCTTCCCGCGACGCCGACGTGGTGCCAGGGCGGGACGCCCTTCTTCAACCCTCCCGCGCCGATCGATCAGATCCTCGGACCCGTCATCCCCTGCTACTTCGACGCCACCGGCAACCACATCGAGGCCAACGTCCTGGCGCGCAACGGCACCTTTGGCAATCCGACCAACGGCGATCTGGCCAACGCCGCGCTCGCGGCGCCCGTGGGCAACTGCTTCCGCGCCAACATCGATCTGGCCACCGGGCGCCCGTCGAGCGCTCCGGGCAACCTCCAGGATCTTTCCGTCGCCGGAAGGTGCGGCCAGCCTTGGAGCCCCAACCTCGACCAGGTCGCCCCCCTGCTCCTCCAGGCCCTCTGCGCAGCCTTCGGGCCGGCCTCGGGCGCCTGCGGAGCCGGACCCGGCTACCCCCAGCCCACGCAGGTGCGGCTGCTCCCCATCCCCCGCGAGCGGGGCATGGGGAATCCTTGTGACGCGCTGCCGGCCAACAGCTGGTGCCGCCACTCCGGCTGAGACGTAGCGTCGCGGTCATGTGCCGCAACATCACCGAGCTGCGGGGCCTCGAGCCCCCGGCGAGCGACGAAGAGATCGCCGCCGCCTCGCTGCAGTACGTCAGAAAGGTGAGCGGGTTGCGCCAACCGCCCTCCGACGAGGGTGCCCGTCTCGCGTTCACCGCGGCGGTCGCCGAGATCACCGATGCGACCACCCGCCTGCTGCGATCCCTCCCGCCGCGCCGGACGCCGCCGACCGCACTGCCGCCGCTGCGCCGCCCCGAGGTGCGGGCCCGAGAGGCGGCTCGCCCCGCTCGCCCGTCCTGACCCGGAGGCCGTGGCGCCGAGCGTCGTCCATGACGGTGCCGCCCTAACCGGCGAGCAGAGCGAGGACCGCCCCGGCGAGGCCGTCCACGGTCGTCGTGACCGAAAGGGCGTCCACCTCGCGCAGCCACAGCGCGTTGCGGCGGTGCAGGTCCACCTCGGAGCGGTGGCGGTTGAGGTGGACGATCACCCTCGACCCGGCCAGTGCGCCGGCCGCGAGCCGGACGGCGTTGATCGCGCCCAGTCCGGCGTCGGCCACCAACACGACGAGGTCCGGGCCGATCCCCGCGACGAGGGCGGCGCTGTCGCCGTCCATCGCCAGAGGTGAGCGGACCCCGCCTGCGGTCTCGACCAGCCCGACCCGCGCCGGCTCCGCCCCCCAGCCGGCATCGAGCTCGGCGACCAGATCGGCCATGATCGGTGCCACGCTCCCGAGCGCGGCCGCGGCCATCGGCGGCGCCATCGGCCACGGGTACCAGCGAGCGGCCGGACAGACGTCGTGGGGGGACTCGCCCGTCGCCGCGCCGAGGATCTCGGCGTCGGTCGGCCCGGCATCGGCCGGGTCGAAGGACTGCACCGGCTTTCGGGCCGACACCGCGTGCCCGGCCGTGAGCAGGCACCGGGCCAGGTGGTCGGCAACCCACGTCTTGCCGACCTCGGTGCCCGTGCCGGCGACGACCACGACCCGCTCAGGTCGCACGGCACGCGGTCCCGGCGAGCGCGGCGAGGAGGCGGTCGACCTGCACGGCGGTGTGCGCCGCGGAGAGCGTCACCCGCAACCGGCTCGAACCGGGGGGCACCGTCGGCGGACGGATCGCCGGCACGAGGAGACCGGCGGCGAGCAGGGTGGCGGCCGCGTCGAGCGCGGCACGCTCCGCGCCGACCACGATCGGGATGATCGGCGAGGGGTGGCCGGGCCGCACCCGCTCGACGTGGCCCCGCAGCACGCCGCGCCGCAGGTCACCTTCGGCGGACCTGATGATCGCCAGGCCGGCGAGCGCAGCCGCGGCGCTCGCCGGCGCCGGCGCGGTCGTGAAGATGTAGGGGCGGGAGCGGTTGACGAGCAGGTCGGCGACCCGACCCGAGCTCGCCGCGAACCCGCCGAGGGAGCCCAGGGTCTTGGAGAGGGTGCCGACCCAGACGACCTCGACCCCGTCGGGGACCGACCGGTCGTGGCGAGCCAGCACGCCGTGCGCGTCGTCGAGCACCAACAGGGCGCCGCTAGAGGCACACAGCTCCCCGAGCTCCGCGACCGGGCCCTCGTCGCCGTCCATGGAGAACACGGTCTCGCTCACCACGATGGCCCGCGGCGCGCCCTGCACCAGCGCGGCGGCGTGGTCGGCATCCCCGTGGCGGTACACCCTCACCTCGGCCCGGGCCAACCGGCACCCGTCGATGATCGACGCATGGTTGAGCTCGTCGCTGACGACCCGCACGCCGGGACCGGCGAGCGCGGAGAGCACCCCGAGGTTGGCGGTGAACCCCGTCGGGTAGAGGACCGCCCGCTCGGTGCCCTTCCACTCAGCGAGCGCGCCCTCGAGCTCGGTGTGGATCGGGCGGCTCCCCACGACCAGCCGCGCGGCACCCGACCCGGCCCCCCAGCGGTCGAGCGCGGCGTGGGCCGCGGCGACCACCGAGGGGTGGGCAGCGAGGCCGAGGTAGTCATTGGAGGCGAAGGACACGACTGATTGGCCCGTGCCAACCAGCACACCCTCAGGACCTGAGGCATCGAGATCCCGGGGCGTCCGCCACCGACCACCCGCGCGGATGTCGGCCAGCGATGCGTCGATCCAGCGCGACCACCCGGGGCTCACGCCGTGCCTTCCGCGATCGCCGCCACCAGCACGTCGACGATGCGCTCGATCTCCTCGGGCGTCGACGTGAGCATGGGCATCAGGACCACGACGTCGCCAAGGGGGCGCAGCAGCACACCGCGCTGCACCGCCGCTCCACAGACCCGCCGACCCCACCGCAAGCCGGAGGTGGGGGGCGCCAGCTCGACGCCCGCCATCAGCCCGCAGATGCGCACCTCCGCGACCTCCTCCATGCCGGCGACCCGCCCGTGGAGCGCCTCGCCGAGCTGGTCCGCCCGGGCACGCACGTTGCTCAGCACGTCCCACTCCGAGAGGAGCTCGAGGTGCCGGAGAGCGACGGCGGCCGCCAGCGCGTTGCCCCCGAAGGAGTGGCCATGGTGGAAGGTCGCGGTGGAGGGGTCGTCGCCGAGGAAGGCGTCGAAGACCCGCCCGGACGCCACCGTCGCCGACATCGGCAGGTAGCCACCGGTGAGCCCTTTCCCCAGGCAGAGCAGGTCGGCACGGATCCCGGCCTGCTCGCACGCGAAGAGGGTGCCCGTCCGGCCGAACCCGGTTGCGACCTCGTCGGCCACGAGGAGCACGTCGTGGCGCCGGCACGCAGCGGCGAGCTCGGCGAGGCCCTCCGGCGGGTGCAGGAGCATGCCTGCGGCGCCCTGCACGAGCGGCTCGACGACGACCGCAGCCAGCTCGCCGGCGTGCTCGGCCACCAGCCGCGCCGCGCTCGAAGCATCCGCGGCACGGCGGACGGGGAACCGCAGCGGATCGAAGAGGTCGGTCCCGAAGCCGCCCGAACCGAGCGAGATCGCTCCGACCGTGTCGCCGTGATAAGCGCCGTCCAGCGCGATGTAGGTCCGCCGTCCCGCCACCCCGCGGTTGACCCAGTACTGGAACGCCACCTTGAGGGACTGCTCGACCGCCGAGGCCCCGTCGGACGCGAACAGGAAGTGCGGCTCGTCCACGGGGACGACCTGGGCGAGTGCCTCGGCCAACTCGACCACGACCCGGTTGCCGTGGCCGAGCATCGTCGTGTGGGCGACACGGCCGATCTGGGAGACCAGTGCCGCGTCCAGCTCGGGCACCCGGTGGCCGAGGGTGGTGACCCACAGCGACGAGATGGCGTCCAGGTACCGGCGACCGTCGACGTCGATCAGCTCGCGCCCCTCGGCCCGATCGGCGATGACCGGTGTGTTGTCGACGAAACGGGCCATCTGGGTGAACCCGTGCCACACGACGGCCCGATCGCGCGCGGTCCACTCAGAGGAGCTCGGCATCGGCGCATCCTAGACAGGCGCCCGGTATCATTCGCCGTGCCCTTCGTCGGCGTCCGCGACATCGAGATGTACTACGAGGTCCACGGGACGGGGGCGCGGGTCCTTTCGATCAACGGGACCGGGGGCGACCTGCGCGACAACCCCCTGCGCGGGTCGGGGTTGCTGGAGCGCAGCTTCCAGGTCCTGATGTACGACCAACGCGGGCTCGGGCAGACCTCCAAGCCCGATGCCGAGTACACGATGGCGGACTACGCCGACGACGCAGCCGCGCTCATGGACGCGCTCGGCTGGGACCGGTCACACGTCGTCGGGGCCTCATTCGGGGGCATGGTCGCCCAGCACCTCGCGCTGCGCCATCCGAGCCGGGTGGACCGGCTGGTCCTCGCCTGCACCTCACCCGGCGGTGCCGGCGGCTCGTCGTTCGACCTCCTGGCCCTCCAAGACCTCCCGCCCGCCGAGCGGATGCGGCGGGCGCTGCCGATCATGGACGAGCGGTGCGACACGACGACCGACCCGCCGACGCTCGCCCCCGGCCTCGAGTGGCTCCTCGAGCGCGCCGGCCGCCCACCCGCCAACGCCGACGATCCTGCGGCGGCGATGGGTGCGCACCGCCAGCTGGTCGCCCGGCAGGGCCATGACGCATGGGACCGCCTCGGCGAGATCGCCTCGCCGACCCTGTGCATCGGGGGCCGCTACGACCGCCAGGCGCCGGTGGACAACATGGAGCGGCTCGCGTCGAGGATCCCCGGCGCCCGGCTCGTGCTCTGCGACGGTGGCCACCTGTTCATGATCCAGGACCGCTCGGCATGGCCGACGATCGTCGAGTTCCTCTCGGGCGGGGCGCCGGTCAGCCTGCGGTGAGGGCGTTGTCCACGGAGTGGATCGAGCCGTGGATGCTGCGGGCCTCGTCGGAGGCGAGGTAGGCGAACATCGACGCGATGTCCTCGGCTTCGGCCATCCCCCGGAAGCCCATGTAGGGCGCCATCAGCTCGAAGTCGACATCGGCAGGGATCTGGAAGTTCTGGGACAGCGGCGTGTTGACCCCGCCCGGTGCGATGGCGTTGACCCGCAGCTTGGTCCGGACGAATTCCATGGCGAGCGCGCGCGTCAACTGCACCACGGCCCCCTTGGTCACGCAGTAGGGGACGGTGTAGGCCTGGCCCATCAGCCCTGCGTTCGACGCGATGTTGACGATGTTGCCCCCGGATTCGAGCAGGTGCGGGATCGCCGCCTGCGCCATCCAGAAGCAGCCCGAGACGTTGACGCCGATCATGCGCTCCCACGTCTCCTCGCTCACATCGACGACGTGCTCGGCCTTGGCGATGCCCGCGATGTTGCCGAGGACATCGAGGCGACCGAAGCGGGCGACGCAGTCCGCCACCGCGGCCTGGCACTCAGCACGTCGCGAGACATCGACGACCTTGGTCGCCACCTCGCCGGCCGAACCACCCGCGCGGGCCAAGGCCACGGTCTCCTCCAGGCCGCCCGCATCGATGTCCACCGCGAAGACGGACGCGCCCTCCGACGCCAGCCGAAGGGCCGTCGCCCGGCCGATGCCCGAGCTGGCCCCCGACAGGAGAGCCACCTTGCCGTCGAAGCGTGCCATGTCGTCCTCGTTCCCCCCGGCCGGCGCACCCGGCCCGGACGGCCAGCGACGATAGCCGCCAGGGCGCGGACCGCCCCTCCCCCGAGCCCGACCGGTGACTCAGTGCGGGTGGCCGGCAGGCTCACCCGGCGGATCGAGCGTCTCGCCCCACAGCGAAACTCCGCCCGTCCCGCCTCGTTTGCAGGCGTACATGGCCGCATCGGCTCGCGCCACCGCCTCCGAGACGCTGACGCGGCTGACGAGGTGGACGGCACCGACCGACGCGGACACCGGGAAGCGGAAGGGGCCGGCTTCGAAGGTCCATCGCAGTGCCTTGGCCACGCGCGCGACGAGGACGCTCGCCGCGTCCCGATCCGCCACCCGGGGGCACACGGCCAGGAACTCGTCACCCCCGATCCGGCCGATGGCATCGTCCGGGCGGAGCGCGCCGCGTAGCCTCGCGGTCGTCTCGACCAGGAGGGCGTCACCCCCGGCGTGGCCGAGGAGATCGTTCTGCCGCTTCATCGCGTCGACGTCGACGAAGACCACGATCAGTCCGTCCCCGGCCGCGAGCTCGGCGTCGAGGAGCTCCAGCACGGCCGCGCGGTTGAGGCAACCGGTGAGGGCGTCCGTCGATGCCCGCCGCTCCAGCTCCGCCGCGGCGTAGACCTGATCGGTGATGTCCTCGACGCACACCACGACGCCCGCGGGCCCCTCGGCATCGGCCGCGAGCCCCCGGAGGTCGACGCGCAGCGAACGCTGCGGTCGATCGGCGGAAGCGGTCGTCACGGTGATCGCGATCTCGTCGTCGGTGCCCACGACCAGCTCCAGGCCTCGACGGGCGAGCGCGGCGCCGGGGGCGTCGAGGCCGTGCACGAGGTCGTCGACGGTCGCGCCCGAGGTGCCGAGGAGCTCACGACAACGGGCGTTCGCGTAGGTCACCACGCCGTGCGCGTCCACATGGGCGACACCGGTCGGCAGGCCCTCGGCCAGGCGCCGGAGGAGCCGCTCACCCGATCGGATCGTGCGGGCCACCGCCATCACATCGACCGCATCGACCCCATCGACCGCATCGACCCCATCGACCGCATCGACCCCATCGACCGCCTCGACCCC